>ENA-OOQO01001553-OOQO01001553.1-human-gut-metagenome-genome-assembly--contig:-NODE-1553-length-10936-cov-2.309438_pt1 | contig 10936 bp, 8 predicted proteins | sample MGYA00241088_ERZ501162 | MGnify/ENA primary metagenome ERZ501162 (study PRJEB25962, sample SAMEA2042497) | human gut metagenome | biome: human gut; feature: human-associated habitat; material: faeces... | reverse complement strand
GCCGAGATGATACAGCCATTCAGCTGTGATTTCTTCACCTGTACATTCTTTCATAGGCTTCTTGATATAATCACCTGCTACATCTGTAAAGAGACTGTATACCCATACGCAGACTTCATCTTTCTTCTGCTCCTTAAACTGTCCCTGTCTGTTAATAGTCCAGCTCAAAAGCCATCTTGAATCTTTACAGCTTACGATACCGCCTGTAACAACTTTTCCTGTTCTTGGGTCTCTCTTACATATATTTTTGATATAAGAAATAATCTTTTCATCGCTAGTTGTAACTGTTGCTGACTCCCAGTTTGTCTTTTCAATATCACTGCAGAATTTTTCCGGATGTCCAAATGATTTGTCCTGTTTTGCAATATTTTTCCAGAGACTCCAGCATCCGCTTGTCCTTACTTCTGCATCGCCAACAGGTGCATGTGTGTGGTCACCGTAAATTGTACCTTCCGTACAGCTTCCGTTTGTTACAAACACAAGGTCATTTTCCGTTAAATCTATTGATTTTTCTTTACCATCTACAGTGCAAACAATCTTTTTAGCAATCTTTTTGCCATCTTTAAATTCAAATTCAACATTATCAACTCTTGTATTGAACTGGAATTTAACACCTGCTGCCTCAAGATATTTCTGCATAGGAAGAATAAGTGATTCATACTGGTTGTATTTTGTAAACTTCAAAGCAGAAAAGTCAGGAAGCCCACCGATATGATGAATGAATCTCTGGATATAAAGCTTCATTTCAAGTGCACTGTGCCAGTTTTCAAATGCAAACATTGTTCTCCAGTAAAGCCAGAAATCAGAATCAAAAACTTCTTCATCAAAGAAATCTTCTATTGTCTTATCATACAGATCTTCATCTTTTGTGAAGAAAAGTTTCATTATCTCCATACAGCCCTTCTGGCTAAGATTGAACTTGCCGTCAGTATGGGCATCTTCGCCTCTGTTTACAGTTGCACGGCAGAGTGAATAGTTAGGATCATGCTTGTTAAGCCAGTAATATTCATCAAGTACAGATGCTCCCGGTATTTCAATTGAAGGAATACTTCTGAACAAATCCCAGAGACATTCAAAGTGGTTTTCCATCTCACGTCCGCCACGCATTACATAACCTCTTGTTGGGTCATTAATTCCGTCGCACGCACCACCGGCGATATCCATAGCTTCAAGAATATGAATATTTTCGCCCTTCATCTGTCCATCTCTTACAAGAAAACATGCAGCTGCAAGTGAAGCAAGTCCACTTCCTACAAGATATGCACTCTTGTTATCAACACCTTCAGGTTTTTCAGGCCTTGCAAATGCTTCATAATTACCGTTTGAATAGTAAATACCTTTACTGTTCTTTGTATATTTGCCACGCTCTGTGTTCCTGAATGTATCATGTTCTTCTTTCTGAATTTCTTTTACTCTTTTTTTCTCCTCAGTTTTTTTGCTCTTTGCTGCAACTGCTGCAATTCCTGCTCCAACTGCTATCAAAGATGCCACGCCTAATTTTGTTGATTTTTTACCCATACAAATCATCCTTTCTGAGTTGTTTTCTATAATATAACCCGTTTAATGATTTTATTAAACAGGCAAAAAACAGGCAGTGCCTAAAATTTATGCACTGCCTGAATATTGTCTGTTTTTTAACAATCTATTTTTTTGTCCTGTTATAAATATATGCAGCGGCCAATATTATTATGACCACATCTACCATTATCCATACCCATAGCGGAACATTTGCAATATTGTAACATCTTACATTAATCCACATCTGATTAATTTTTGCATTTTTATCATTATCAAAATATTGCATTACAGCACTTCTTTCCATGACATCCTCACTTGGATACTGGGCAAGAATCTGTCTATCCATCTGGTCTCTTGGAATTGTGAGTATATATTTTTCATCATCTGAATCACCTGAAAAGAAATAGCCAAGCGGATATTCTACAGTATCTGCTTCATCGTCATCAGCCTCGTAATTCCACTTTAAATAATCAAAAACCACATCACTGTTCCCTCCTGATATAACAGAAGTATAACCGATGTAATACATGTTTCTGACAGCATTTTCCGGCATTGAGAGGAAATTAATAAAGCTCTGTGCCGCCTGCTTTTTCTCATCATTTCCACCAATTCCTGATTTCAGCATTACCCATCCATCAAAATAAATATTGGTACTTTCCTTTGGCACTGCAAAATTAAGTGTAAAATCATCTTTATCAGCCTGATCCATTGTATACACGGCATCACCCGACCACTGATAACCTGCAACAACTTTTCCGGTAATCATATCTGCCTTTGCACTATCTGTCTCGAATGAGTAGGCATTATCTTTAACTTCCTGCAGATACTCCTGTACTTCTTTTATTGTATCATCTGAAGTATCATTCATCTCCTGTGCAAGTTTTTCTTTATAATCCTTTGAAGCCAGAAATGATTTTGATGTAAGTTTGTCAGACTTTATAGCACCTATCGCTGCAAACATTGAATCCCTTACGTTATCTTTTATAGTAATCTGACGTTTAAACCTGCTGTTATTTATAATAGTCCAGGTCGATGCCTCTTCCTTTGAGACTGCATCCGGATTATATATAATTCCTGTGATTCCCCACATATATCCCGCAGCATATCTGCTCCACGCCTCACCATTTATTTCATTACTGTCAAACATATTTTTAATAAACGGCGATACTCCGCGGCTGTAATAATTTTCTTTGATATTTTTATCATAAAAATCATTTGAAAATGGCTCCAGCCTGCCTTCTGACATAAGTTTCATTATCATATATTCAGACGGACACACAAGGTCATATTCATCGCCAAGCGTAAGCATATTATAAAGTTCCTCATTTGTCCCCAGACAGCTGTATTCAACTTTTACTTTTTTACCATATGTTTTGTAATACCAGTCCTCAAAATCAGCAACCATTGAATTCTCGCCCTTTATATCGCCGCTTTCAAGGTCTATTGTCTCATCCCAGTCACCTTCATCAATATACTCTTCCCAGTTGCAGACACGCAGCGTGATTGTATCAGAAGAAGTGGCCGCATGTGCATATGACGGAAGAAATGCACATGCACTTCCTATTACTATAAGTGATGCAAGACTGACTGATACAATTTTTCTTAAAAAATATTTCATTATATCAGCCCTCCTTTTTTTCTTTTCTTGATGGAACAATATTAATAAAAAGTTCCACCGCAATTACAATAATAAAAATTATTGTTGACAATGCCCACAACGCAGTCTTTATCTGTGTCTGTGAACCTTTTGTTGCATTTACGACATAGGTGCTTATAGTATCGAATGTAGCAGGTTTTGTATATGTTGCAACAAAATAATCGTCAAGCGACAGTGTAACAGCCATAACAAAACCTGATAAAATTCCTGAAGCAATCTGTGGAATTATAACTTTAAACAACGCATATGCAGGAGTTGCTCCAAGGTCAAGAGCTGCCTCATACAGGCTCGGGTCCATCTGTTTTAATTTAGGTACTACTGCAAGATATACAAATGGTGCACTTAACACAACGTGTCCTGCAACCAGAGGTATATACGTATCTTTGCTCACTCCGAACACAACAACTATAAGGATACATATTGAAAATCCCGTTACCACATCTGCATTTACAACAGGCACCTGATTAAGAACCGACAATGTATTTCTCACTCTCTTTTTTGAATAAAAAGCACCAACAGCACCTGTAGTTCCAAGTATTGTTGCAATTGCCGCACTGCCAAATGCAAGAAGTATTGAGCCGAATATCATATGCTGCAATTCCGGTGTTGTAAAAAGTGTCACATAATTCTGAAATGAGAATGCATGTATTGCTCCAATGTTTGATGCGTCAGTAAAACTGTACACTGCAAGCACAAGTATCGGCACATACATAAACAAAAGCACAAGGCTGATAACTGCATATTTTAATATTTTTTTAATCACAATAATGCACCTCCTCTGCCGCTTTCTTCTGAATCACTATCACCTGAAATAAGCGAGACGATACAGATAATAATTAAAAGAATCAATGCAATCATTGAACCATTATGCCAGTCATATGAACTGAAATAGCTTCCAATCAGACTGCCCATGATATATGTGCTGTTATAAAGCATATCAAGAACTACATAGTTAGTCATTGCCGGAAGAAATACCATTGAAACTCCGCTCACAATTCCCGGCACCGACAATGGGAATATAACTTTTATAAATGTCTGAAAATTATCAGCACCAAGGTCTGCAGCCGCTTCAATAAGGCTCTTGTCGAGCTTTGACAATGTTGTATACAATGGCAGAATCATAAACGGAAGAAAATCATAAGTCATTCCGATTACAGTATTTAAAAACGGATAAAAAGCAAGATTTCCTTCTATAAGTGAAAGTATCTCTTTTAAAGCTGTAATTCTTAATGTAAAATTAATCCACATCGGCATAACAAAAAGAAGTAGAATAACTGCTTTACGCTTAATTTTGCTATGTGCAAGTATATAGGCAACCGGATATGCAATTAAAAGGCACACCAGCGTTGTCACTATTGCAAGAACAAAGCTGTAACACAGTGTTCCAAGCGTATTAGGGTCTGTGAAAAAATTCAGCAGATTTGTAATGCTGAACTTTCCAGAACCATCCGTAAACGCATAATATACAAGCACTAATAACGGTGCTGCTACAAAAAGGACTAAAAATAAACCATATGGAATACCCAGCTGTTTACGTGAAAACATATTTTTCATCTCCGTAAATCCTCCTGTTTTACTTCTTTATCTGGAATTTCATCTTATCCTCAGGCATTATAAGCCCAACCTGGTCATCCATATTCCACAGATATTCATCATCTACAATAAGGTCATGCCCATATTCATCACGAATAACATAACTGTAATGGTCACCTTTATATATAAGATCAATAATTTTTCCCGAAACAAGACCGGCATCCGTCTCATCACTCATCTTTATATCATAAGGCTGCAACGAAACGATTACTTTTATCTTTGACACATCAACTGTCTCACCATTTTCATCAACAAGAATGCCGTCTTTCATATGAGACTTCGGAACAATATCAGCCAGATTGCAATTAATGACTTTTCCGTTAAAATCAAGTGTATAATCGCTGTTGACCGTTGTAACAAAACTTGTTGTATGATCCTCTGCCATCATTACATGAATTCCGTCAGGTTCAAGCTGCATGCCTACTTTATCTCCAACCTTATAACACTTAGTCGTCCTTATTACCATCTCATATTTTCCTGATTCAATAGTAATCTCATAGTGCATGCCCTTAAATATTACAGATACAACATCACCTGATATTGCTCCTTCCTCAGGTTTTGTTATTATTACATCTTCAGGTCTGACAACAACATCGACAAGTGTTCCTTCAGGCAAATCATCCATTCCGGCAAATTCACCACCGCAGAAACGTACTTTCATATTCTTAGTCATAATTCCCTTGAAAATATTGCTCTCACCGATAAAGTCAGCAACGAACGCATTCTGTGGCTCATTATATATATCCTCCGGCGTTCCTATCTGCTGGATTTTACCTTCTGATAAAACAACTATTTTATCTGACATAGTAAGTGCTTCTTCCTGGTCGTGTGTAACATAAATAAATGTAATGCCAAGCCTGTCATGCATATTTTTAAGTTCAAGCTGCATCTCTTTACGCATTTTTAAATCAAGTGCACCGAGAGGCTCATCAAGCATTAATATCTCCGGTTCATTTACCAGTGCTCTTGCAATTGCAATTCGCTGCTGCTGTCCGCCTGAAAGTGTGGAAATCTTTCTGTTTTCAAATCCTTCAAGGTCAACTATTGAAAGAACATGCTTCACTTTTTTCTTTATTTCGTCTTTAGATAATTTTTTTAACTTCAGACCAAATGCAATATTGTCATAAATATTCATATGCGGAAACAACGCATAACGCTGAAACACTGTATTTATCGGTCTCTTATTTGCCGGAAGCTGTGATATGTCTTCACCATTGAGAAGAATCTTTCCGCTTGACGGCATCTCAAAACCTGCAATCATCCTGAGTGTTGTCGTTTTTCCACATCCTGATGGTCCCAAAAATGTTACAAATTCACCTCTTTTTACCTCTAGATTAAAATCATCAACCGCCTTAAAACCATTGTCATCATATACTTTACATATATTTTTAAGTTCAATAATATTCTTTACTTTTTCCTCCATAATATCCTCCGGATTAGTTGTATTTATTTGTATTATTTATTTGAAATATATATTTATCTTAGTAACTTCGCTGTCGGTTCCGACCCTTATTGCAGGACCATACACTCCTATTCCCGACGTCACAACACTATACATATTATCAATCTTTTTTACTCCGTAATAATTCTCCCAAGCAAACGGCTGAACAACCGTAAGAGGAAAAAACTGCCCCGCATGAGTGTGCCCGCTAAGAAGCACATCAACACCTGACTGTGCATTTTGACGGAGCTTGTCGGGTTCATGATTTATCACTATAACAGGCTTATTCATATCACATTCTGATAACAGTTCATCTAACGGTTTTCTGTTCTTTGTACCGTCTCCCGGCTTTTCTTCGTCAAGTCTGCCGACAAGATTTATTTTTCCGTCCGCAATCTGAATGACATCGTCAAGCAATACATTAATTCCCGCCGATTCCAGAAACGGCTCCATTCTGTCATCTCGAAATGCCCTGTATGCAGACGATACCGAAAATCCTCCGACAAGCGTTTCTGTCACATCATGGTTTCCGAATACCGCATACGAACCGTATTTTGCATTTACCCCGCTTATAATCTGCGAAAGCCTATCAGGGTCATCGAGTGCATCATAATCGTTGTCAAATATATCTCCTGCATATATTACCACATCGGGATTTAAAGCATTGATTCGTTTTACCATTTTTTCCATGTCTTTCCAGCCTATGCTGTATCCGAGATGTAAATCGGCAACAAGAACAACATTAAGACCGTCCAATCCGTCAACATGCTTTTCAATACTGACATCATACTCTTTTGTCGTCATATTTCTTGCATGAATCGTTCCGTATATTGTAAATCCAAAACTTGAAACCGTCACCGCCGCACCTATTATCAATGCACCATATCTTTTTTTCAGTATGGGAATTTCTTTCTTTTTATTTATAAGCTTTAATATTAAAACTATTATATCTGAAGCAGCTATATAAGTAAGAAGATAAATAAGAAATCCCAGCCACACATTTTCCACACGATGAACTGAGGTCTGAATTCTTCCCGACGGAAGAAATGCACCGAAAAATATCGTTGATGCCGCAATACAGTATAATGCAACACAGATTCCCTGTACACCTCTGTGCTTAAAAAGCGGCGTAACAATTTTAAACCAATAAATAATTCTGTGTAAAACATACACACCTACGATAAAGTAGACAAAAAGCATCAGCCATTTTAACATAATTTAATTACCTGTATTCCTAAATTTTTAACAAAACCCTTGTTTTCAATTTTACACTTATATTGCCGATGTAACAAGAATTTTTTTCAAACTGCAAAAAATACCCGTTTGATTAATATTATTATTGTGTTATTATAATGAAAACAAAAAATTTATATTTAGGAGAAAAACAATGCCTGTTTATGATTCAGAAAGTATAGCAAATTCAAAATCAAAATTTGAATGTACATATAAAACATTTACTTCAAACAACCAGACAGCCACACCTGATGCACCAATCCTTGTTCTCGATAACCTGTCCGTAGCATTTACAAATGACTGTGTAGGAACATTTACGAATCCTTACCGAAAAACTGCGTTCACCATGCAGACGCCTGACGGAGATGTATTCAGTAATATTCTTCTTATCGACTCACGTTTTGAAAGCCTTATAAGATGGCTTGGGGAAAATAAGATAAAAGTAAAACTTACAGGTGAAAATACTGCACGCGGATATGCTGTATACAAAATACGTGAAATTGCATATAACAACAGCCAGAAACTTTCGTCTGAAGACGGATTTTTACAGTTTATGATTGAAAGACTTCTTGAAAGCAGTGCTTTATCAGAAAATATTTCAGATGACGAGCTTGATGAATCAGGCGACAGCATGAAGGTTACAAGCCTTACAAGCATATCTGATTTCCTTAACTGTGCAGGAATTACTCTCCCTGAAAATATCAGGCTGTGGGCGAGAAGAAATCTTGCGGTTGCACGTTCCAACGAAGTTACTCCCGAAGAAAAACGCCATGCTCAGAGAGCTTTGTCAATAATGCTTAACATCAAATGGAAGAGCAATTATTTTGAAGCAATCGACCCTGATGAAGCACGTCGTATTCTTGATGAAGAATTATTCGGAATGGAACGCGTAAAACAACGTATTATCGAAACTATCATTCAGATTAACCGTACACATACGCTTCCTGCATACGGAATACTTCTTGTTGGTCCTGCAGGAACAGGTAAATCACAGATTGCCTACCTTATCGCCAAGATTTTAAAACTTCCGTGGTCTACACTTGACATGAGTTCAATCAACGATGCCGAACAGCTTACGGGAAGTTCAAGAATCTACTCTAACGCAAAACCGGGTATTATAATGGAAGCATTTAATATGGCAGGCGAATCTAACCTTGTATTTATTATCAATGAGCTTGATAAAGCAACATCAGGCAACGGAAACGGCAACCCTGCCGACGTGCTTCTCACACTCCTTGATAATCTCGGATTTACAGATAATTACATGGAATGTCTCATTCCTACATCAGGTGTATATCCGATTGCCACAGCAAACTACAAAGACCAGATTAGTGCACCGCTTCTTTCACGTTTTGCAATTATTGACATACCTGACTACACAAGGGAAGAAAAGAAAACTATATTTGTCGAATACTCTCTTCCTAAGGTATTAAAACGAATCGGTCTTAAAGAAAACGAGTGCCGTGTGCAAGATGGCGCACTTGATACTGTGCTTGACATATTCAAAGACACAACAGGTATCCGTGATCTCGAACAGGCTGCAGAGCACATCGCCGCACATGCACTTTACTTAATCGAAGTAGAACACAAAACGGAAGTTGTATACAATGCGGATATGGTAAAGGAACTGTTTAATTAATATTGCACAAAAAGGTGAGCCCCTAGAAAGGCTCACCTTTTAATATATTTTTAGACATATAGGTCAAATTTGTTGATAAAACCGCATTTGCAGTTACTTGTTTACGGAAGTTTTGTACTCTTCTTTACCGTATAATCGTCTGATGAAGATTTAACACTTTCATTTTCTGTATATGTATCGTTAAATCGTTCGTCATTCTGACCATAAACCTGCCCCGATTCTGTACTGTCAGCTTTTTGACGATTTGCATAATGCGAACTTACAAAATAATACGATGTACCGACAACTGTCGATGCCAATACTATTATTCCTGCCGCAATAATCCCTACGCGTGTCTTTCTTCCCATAAAACCTCCTTTAATTATAGAATTATATTTTTGCTGTTTAAATTATACAATTATTTTTTTGTTTTATCAAGCATATATATTTTTTATTTTCCCATGCACTTTATTTCTCACAAATATGTAACATATAACCTGCATCACTATCGTAATCCCCCATGACGCCGGATATGAAATAAACAGCACATACAGCGAACGGTTTAACGGAAATACCACATATATCCATAAAACTCTCATTCCGACTGTTCCGATTACAGACAAAATCATCGGTACGGCCGAATAGCCCATGCCTCGCAGTGCTCCAGGGAACAAATCCATTATTCCGCACAGAAAATACGGAACTGTAGTTATTGACAATATTTCAAGCCCACATTTTATAACCTCGGCATCAGAAGTATAAATTCTTAATATATAATTTCCAAAAAAATATGCACTACAACCGATTATAAGCGATACCGCCACGGTGAGAATCATGCAGTCAGCAAGAACCCTGTCCATTCTTTTGTATTTACCGACACCATAATTCTGGCTCGTAAAGCTCATACATGCCTGTGTGACTGAATTGATTGACTGATAAAGGAAACCCAGAATATTGTTCGCCGCCGTATATCCCGCCATCGCAACAGAACCGAACGAATTAACTGATGACTGCAACAGTACATTTGAAAAATTAATTACCGTACTCTGTATTCCCGCAGGAACTCCCACCTGAAATATCTGAATCATATACTTTTTGTTTATTTTTAATTTTGAAAATCTAAGCTGATAGCTTCCCTCTGATTTATAAAGGCAACGCAATACAAGAATACATGAAATCATCTGTGATATTACGGTTGCTACAGCAACACCGACCACGGACAGACTAAAACCTATTACAAGAATAAGGTTTAGCACCGCATTAATACATCCCGATACAATAAGAAACATAAGCGGTCTTTTTGTATCGCCAGCACAGCCGCACCATAGTTATAAAGCATGAAAAACGGCATGCCGATAAAATATATTCTCATATACAATGCTGCCTGACCTATTACATCTTCAGGAGTATCCATAAGTTCCAATGCCCCTTTTGAAAATATAAGTCCTACAAAAGCCATGATTAATCCGCTTATAATTGCAATGGTTATTGCCGTATGAACCGTATCTGACATCTCTTTTTCTTTTCCCGCCGCATAAAATCTTGCAGCAAGAACATTTGCCCCAAGTGAAATTCCTATAAAAAGATTCGTGAATACGTTAATAAGTGCCGTCGTTGAACCAACCGCAGCCAACGCCCGGCTTCCGCTAAATCGTCCCACAACTATAATATCAACCGCATTAAACATGAGCTGTAACATGCCCGACATCATTAACGGCAGGGCAAACGAAATCAGCTTATCCATTATCGTTCCGTTACACATATCAATTTCATATTTATTCTTTTTCACTTATTTCTCCTAACTTATATCTGTTTTTCTTCACATTTTTCGCACGCCTATTATAACACCGATTTTCAAAATGTCCATATACTCATT
>ENA-OOQO01001552-OOQO01001552.1-human-gut-metagenome-genome-assembly--contig:-NODE-1552-length-10939-cov-1.791804_pt1 | contig 10939 bp, 15 predicted proteins | sample MGYA00241088_ERZ501162 | MGnify/ENA primary metagenome ERZ501162 (study PRJEB25962, sample SAMEA2042497) | human gut metagenome | biome: human gut; feature: human-associated habitat; material: faeces... | reverse complement strand
AGCAGGCAAACCAGTCTGCACGAGAGATGGAAGAAAGGCAAGGATTATTTGCTTTGATAGGAAACTTTTATTCAAGGGCATAAGCTATCCAATCATTGCTTTGGTAGAAGATACTGCTAAAGAAGAAACCATATATGGTTATAATGAAAAAGGTAAGGTTATGATTGAAGATGACGCGACATATAAAGATGACTTAATGATGCTCCCCCAGAAGAAAGAGGGATGGATAATTATTCATAAAGAAGCCATATATGATAAAGAAACTGCCGAGAAAATTGCAAGAGAAACCACAGCTAATGTTATTAGAATACAAAAGATAGAATGGGAGGAATAAGCAATGACCTTGGTTATAATATACTGCATACTTAGTGTAATAATAGTTTCAGCTATTCTAATTAAATTAAAATGGAATGATAAATGTACTATTGGGGATTTATTATGGGGTTTATTCCTTGTAGTCCTTAGTCCAGCATCATTGATAGTAATTATTATAGTTGAATTAATTGATAGTGGATTTTTTAAAAAAAGTTTATAAATTATGGAATTAGAAAAAGGAACCTTAGTTACCATCAAAGGTACAGCTAAATTTAGTAAATTTATTGGAATTATAAATTCTATATCATCTGATATGGCAATTAATTTCAAGGTCCTATTAAGTATAGATAATAATAGGAATATTCTATCCTTCAATGATTATATTACATTCAGGCATTTATCGGAAACCAGTATATCTGAAACCACAGATGAGGAATTTGATATCCTTAGATTGGAATTGGAATACCTTGGAATTACCATAGAGGAAATGGAAGGTTTATTTGATATAAAAGTAACAGGATGACAAGGGATATTATAAATCTACTCTTTGGATTTTCTTTTGGGTTTTTCCTAATGCAATATTTTGCTGGTGATGAGAAATCCATTATATTGGTAGTAATCCTTTCCCTGGTTTTAATATTAAACCTAATCTCAATTGTATTTGACCATTTGAATAAAGTATTTAATAAGGATTTATGGAATTCAGTTATGGTTATTTTATATGGCATAGGATTTATTCTTTATATTCTTTTCTAGAGTTTTAGTTTTTATTTTAGGGTTATCTCTTTGAAGATATATTTATATTTTCTTGGGGGTAGCCCTTTTTAATTGAAATAGAGATTGGGTTCCCATTACTATTGGGGATTGGGATTTTTTTTTTGAAATTCGGTTTGAAGGATAATTTGGGTTTTGTTGGATTGATTAGAGAGGTGGGGTTGTTATTGGTTATGGATTGGTTGTTTTTTTTTGGCTTTCAGAGGTTTCTATGGGGTTATTTGTTGTTGTGTTGGGTTCTCTTCTCTCTCTGGTTCCCTTGGGTTCCCATTACTATGGGCTCTAAAAGTTGTGGCTTTGGGAGGGGGGTAGGGTAGGTTTATTTTAACTAAATTATGTAAAAAAATAGGGGACAAATTTTGTCCCCTTATTAACTTAATTAACTAAAAAATTATTCCATTTCAATAAACAATTTTTCTTTGTCAATTTCCCAATAATCAAAATTTTTATTTATATTTAAGATATTAGTTAAATACTTTTCCATATCATTTAATATTGATTCCTCACATTTATTTAAATAGATTACTCCGCAAAAATGGTTTTTATCGATTGGGTCATTAACGTTAAAATCTATATTTTTTTATAATTGGAATAAATAAATATAAAGTTTATAACTAAATATAATCTATCTCCCAATTAGTTATTATCTAAATGTTTCATTTTGTTATAGAGTTTCGTAAATAATTGCGGTTATATTTTTTCTCTCAAAATTGACTAATCGTTTTAACTTAAATTTTTTATCACGAATTAGTTTAGAACGAATCGAAATAAGAATTTTTCTTTTTAAGTCTTTGTAAAAATTTTGATTAAATTTTTCTAAAAACTTTTCATTATCACGAAAGCAAATATAAATCTTATCCCCGTCTTTATACACAACTTTTTTTTCAAAAATTGGAGTTGAAAAAAAACTTTGAAAAATATCTAACTCGTTTTGTATTTCCTTTCTAACAAAGTTGATATAACGTTTATTTTCTCTTTTCATAATTTTTGATTTTTGGAGTAGGGGAGTTATCCCCTACTCAATTAGAAATTTATTTTGTTTTTGCTTCACAATTTTTCATTGATTCTAAAAATTGTTTAATCAATTTTTGCGTTTCCAAATCTGTATTTGATTCGCAAACAATATCTATATTATTATATACTTTGTTTGCATATTCAATCCAAATTTTTGACAATTTTTTCAATTCGGTTTCATTTTTACGAATTGTTAAAAAAGTAGCTAAAAATTTGTTTTGTAAAGTTTTACGCAACTTTCTACGTAATTTTTTTTTGTCATCATCTAACAATCCTGCAAATAATTCCCTTTTGTAAATTGAAGATTTTTTCCCATTTGAATTTTTAACAAATACGTCATTAGTTAACAATTCGTCTAAAAATTTTTTTGTTTCCATAAATAAAAAAAATTAGAAAGTTAAACAATAATATAATAATGTGTAATGAATTAAGAAGTATTTCCCTTTCGATTACACAACAAAGATAATATATTTTTGTCCGTTTGTCAATACTTTTGAAGTTAAAAAATATAAAATATTTTTATTTAGAAAAATTCTAAATAAAATAATTTAGAATCAATATAAAAAAAAATTATTTAGAATGAAAATAAATAATTTTTATTTTTATTTCTTTTTACAATTTTTTACAAATTTGCCACGGGGGTCTGAAGGCGTTAGTAAGATTAGGCCCTTGTTGATGGGAACCATTGTTGGTATGCCTGAAAGGTGCACATGCGTTGTTAGCAATATATTAATTATCTGATTAGGTATGTATAGTTTTGGGGGAATCATTTGTTGTTCAATATTTATATTGGGTTATATATTTAGGATTGGGTATGTAGTAAATCAGGTAGGAAGTAATATTTCTTAGAAATAATAGAATTAAGGCCATTAGAGTAAATATGTTTATATTCTTTGAGGCTCTAGAATGATATTTATATATTGCTTAGTTTTTTGATAGTAAAAGAATCATTAAAAGTAAGTAGTTTCAAGCGTATGTGGTTATCTTCAAGCGATATAAGGATTCAAGCGATTGATAAAATTTGCTAATTTTGCTTAAAGGGCGTAGGTGGTCCCTTTAAGGCGAAAATAAAAGGAGCCCATTGTTGAGGGCTCCTAATTGGGTTTAGGTTTTTTTATAGGTGCATATGTATCATGTAACCTTCGGTTAAGGTGAAGGTATTTAGGTTAATGTGGTTAATACCGTTTTCGGGGTCCATTTCGTTATATTTATTAATTTGTGTTTGGAGTTTTTCGTAAATGTAGTCGTATTCGTTTTTAAAGTTGTCCAAGGTTTTGAAGCCTAAGTTTATTAATTGGAGCATTTGGTCGATTAAGCTTGGTATATAGTCGAAATAGTCCCCATCGTCAGGATTGGAGTTTAACCAGTTATTTAGGTAACTTAGGTTATGGGTTATTATGTTAGCGATTTGGTGTTTTAGGTTTACCTGGTCCTCGAAGGGTAAAGAGGTTATTTGAGCAAAGTAACCTTCGTTATTTGGGTCTCCCGTTATTTCGAAGTATTCGTTATTAATAATGTTTAGGTTACCAGGTAATGAGAGTCCATAAGCTCCTGCATAGTCAATGGTTAAAATTATGGCAAGTTTGTATTGGGGTCTGTTGGGTCCCATAAATAAATTTGTTGCGATTGCATTTAATTCTTGCATTCTCTCTAAATAATTTTTTGTTTCCATAAAAATAAATTTTAGTTGTTAATAATACAATGCAAATATAATAATTTTATTTTTATTCCAATCATATATTATATAATAATTTTGCTCCCAGTGGGTAAGTGTAGGATTGAGTTCCTGAATATTGGGTCAGGATGTGTTATAGGGCGTAGGAAGTAATTTATTGGGTGATTCTTAAAATCAGGATTACAATAATTGTCATAAGGTAAAGGCCTTTTTCGGTTTAGGCCTTTGTTGGTGGGAATTTTCTGATTCACAAAAAGAAAGGGAGACTTTTTAGGTCTCCCAGTCATTCAGGATTATGTTATTATTATGGAAACTTAGTCTAAATATTGTGAATAAGTGATATAATAATTGAAATCTGATTGGTGATAGGTTAAGGTATCCCCCATTCTTGGGTGTTGATATATTTTTAATTGGGTATTGTTAACTGGGATTGCATGTAATTCAGTTAATTTTGTTAAGTTATCAATAAAGTTATGAATATATTGATTGACTTTATTTTGTAGAGGTTCATTGAATTCCTCTTCCTTTGAATCTAAGTTATTTTTAAGCGTAATATTTAATTGTGAAGAGTGATCATTTGGGTTTAACTGGTAATTTAGATTTGCCAGTTCTATGATTGGAATGAAATCCTTGTTAGGTCTTTCATTGTTTGGGTCAAATTGAGCAATTGTTGGAATATTAGTAATGAATTTTGTGATTAAGTTTGCAATTTTGTTATTGAATTCTAGAGCATTCATAATGTTAAGTTTTTAAAGTGATTATTTTAAGTTATTTATAAGGTTCTGTATCATTGGATTATATGATTCTAAGTCAAATGTTTGATTATTGGTAAATAAGTATTTGTTTAATTGTTTTATTGCATGATATAGTTCTACTGTTTCTGATGCAAGTTCTGAGTCATTTGGATATTTTTGTGATTCTGTTAGGTTATTGTCTAGTGTTTTTAGATTGTTATTAATTATTGATTTAATGTAATTTTGTCCCAGAGGTTCTGTGATTGGTGTGATTGGGAAATTGATTTGTTGAATTAATTGGTCATCTTTGAAATAAGAGTTGATTGAACAATTGATTGTACTAGGAATATTGATTCCTGAGAATGCAAAATGACTTTTGATTGTAATCATGTTGTTAATGTTTTAGTGTTGTTAATAATATATTTATTGCATTTAATTGCAATGCAAATATAATATATAATAATATAATATGCAAATAAAAATTCGGGGCCTTAAATTTAAGTCTTAATTGATGTCATCTCAATAACATATCAATATCTATCTTCTTTCTATATAGTCTACATGCTTTTAATTTTAATATACCTTCTAGAGTTTCTTTTTTACTTTTAATATTAACTCTTAGCTCTATACTTGTAAATTACTAAGATATTTTAGGAAAAATAACCCAAAGGGCCTTAAATCCTTTACACATTGTTGATGGGAATTTTAAATCCTAAGTACTTTTGGGCCCTATTTTTATTAAAATTTTACCTAAAATAGGTACCTGAATACCCTAATTTTATTAAATTTAGGCCCTAAAATTACCCAAAATTTTACCTTTTTGGGTACCTAGAATGGCCTTTTTTATTAAATCCGAGCCTAAAAATTGCCTAAAATCCTTAAAATTTTACCTAAAAATTGCCCTCAGGATTCAAATTTTAGGCAATTTTTATTAAATCCTAGACCATTTTAGGTACCTATTTTTATAAAAATCCCTCAATTTTGGGCCTCAAAATTGCCTATTTTTTATAAATCCGAGGGCCTTTTAGGCCCAAAAAATTGCCTTTTAGGTACCTAAAAATTGCCTTTTGGGCCCCAAAATTGGGTCTAGGATTGCCTTTTTGGGCAATTTTTTGGATTTGTGAGTGAGCCAAAACGCTGTGTTTTTGAGACTTTTTTTTAAAGGGTAGGGGAGCCCTAAAAGTCAAAAAGCTTCAAAAACATGGGGTAAACAGTACCTCTCGAACTACCTAAAAACACCAAAAAAGGGCCCGGCGGGGGCTGATAGACTATATGTTTTGATATAGTTTTTATGCTTTTTTGTTCAGTTTATTAAAAATCCTGAATAGAGAATAAATAAAAAAGAGGGTGTAAATAAAAGGGAATAGGATTTAAGGTAATTTGGTTTTATATATATATTGTTTATTATTATATTACCCTTTTATTTATATGGGTTGGTTCTTTATATTATTATTTGGTTTTTTATGTTTGGGGTTGGGTGGTATTTTGTAATCCTTTTGTACGTAGGTTATTAGGATTTAGTATTATAATAGGGAACTTCCTTCTTTGTTTTGGGAGTTCCCTGTATTATTTAGAATTGGATTTTGATTTGGGTTGGGGTTACATTATTTATTTGGTTGGATAGGATTAGGTTCTTGATTAGTTGTTGGGATTCTTGTTCTATTTGGTTCTGTATTTTTAGTCTCTGGGTTCTGTATCTTATGTGGTAATTGTAATTGTATTCTAGTTCTTGGAAGGTGGTTGAGTATCCTTGGAATGGGATTAGTTCTATTTGTTCTAGATAGTCGTATAATTGATTTGGTATATCTTGGAGTAAGATATATTTGGGTGATTCATATATTACTAGGTATTTGTAGTCCTCTAGATACCCTTTTATATATGGGAAGTTGGGTAATAGGATTAAATCCTTATCTAGTTCTAGTTCTTTCTCTATTCTCTGTATTTGGTTTAGGATTTTATCTAGTTGGTATTCTTCCCAGTTTATATCAATTAGATATACAAAGATTTGTTCTAATAGTTCTTCTGATAATAAGTTTAAATCTTCTTCCATTGTAGATAGTTTTTGATGGTTAGTTCATATTGTTTTTTGGGTTCATTGAAGAACCTTATATATTCTTTTGTAAGAGGTTGTCCAGTAATTATTTCATATCTGGTTATGTGTTCATTTAGTTCGAATAACTTTTGCTGTATGAATTGTCTTATGAAATAGCATTTTAGGTTTAGTGACATCTTTATCCATTGTACTTGGATTAATATGTCTAGACATATTTGAACTCTATGGAAATATTCAAATATATTTAGTGATTGTTTACCTATATTTTCTAATGTATCAATTAGATAAGGCTGTATTATGATAATGCTATTGTTGGTGCCTGGAATTGGGTGTTTTTTACAGGTTAAGGAGATTGAATTATCCAATATAATTATTATGTTATTTTGGTCAAAATCCCCTTTTATTTGTTCTCTTAGAGTTTCAAATATTTCTTCCATAGTTTTTTATTAGTAATTGGATTAATTCTTCTTGTTCCTCTTTATTTAAATCCTGTAATTTTGATTGAAGTATGGTATAAGTTTTTTGTACATTATCCATACTGGTTATTTGATTTATTAATAAGTCCAGTTCTTGTTTATTAAGGGTGAAATTTAATTCTACCTTACCAGGACAATATTTAACATTGTCTCTATAGTGGTATAGGTTTTTTAGGTTCAGTTTATTTAGTAATTCATGGAATACTAAACGTTTGAATAACTCATTTATATAATGAGTTTCAGTATCAGTTCCGTTGATTTGTAATGGTTTTTCCAATACCCTGGATAGGGTGATTTTTAAGTCTGAGTTCATAATTATTTATTATTTTATTATTATAAATATGTTATTATTCATAGAAAAGAAAAATGAATAAATAGCTCGATAAAAAATGACCCTTTTTAAACCCTTCTCACATATAAAAACACGTATTTTTTGCACATAAAATCTATAAATGTGCAAAAAACGAGTAATTTATAAGAGAAAATTTTTTTTGTTCGGAGAAAAATATATTCCTTTGCACTGCAAAAAATAAGAACGTTAATTTATTTATTAATTAAAATTTAAAAATTATGTCTGACGTAGCATCAACAGTAAAAGAAATTATCGTAGAAAAATTAGGTGTTAAAGAATCAGAAGTAACTCCCGAAGCAAACTTTACGAATGACCTCGGTGCAGATTCTTTGGACACTGTCGAAATGATCATGGAATTTGAAACCAAATTCGATATCAAAATCGCTGATGATCAAGCAGAAAAAATTACAACTGTAGGTGAAGCTATCGCTCACATCGAAAAAGCTATCGCAGAGAAATAATTTATGGAGCTTAAAAGAGTCGTAGTAACAGGTCTTGGTGCAATCACTCCGTTGGGAAATGATGTTCCCTCTACATGGGCTGCCCTTTTAGAAGGAGTAAGCGGAGCAGGGCCTATTACGCTTTTCGATGCATCTGAATTCAAAACTCAATTTGCTTGTCAGGTCAAGGACTTCGATCCGTTGAAATACTTCAACGCAAAGGAAGTGCGCAAACTCGATCGTTATACCCAATTTGCTCTCGCAGCGGCCCAAGAAGGTATCGCAGATTCGGGATTAGACCTCGAAACCGTCAATAAAGATCGTGCCGGCGTTATCTTCTCGGCAGGTATCGGCGGAATCAGCACGTTTGAGCAAGAAGTCGGGAATTATGCCGTCGCTCCCGAAAAAGGGCCTCGGTTCAACCCGTTCTTTATCCCGAAAATGATTGCAGACATCGCCGCAGGACAAATATCCATGATATACGGTTTCCGGGGACCCAACTTCGGTATCGTATCGGCATGTGCATCTTCTACCCACGCCCTCATCGACGCATATAACTATATACGTTTGGGCAAAGCCGATTTCATCGTATCGGGTGGAGCCGAAGCTGCGATCCCCGTATCGGGTGGCGGAGGATTCAATGCCATGCACGCACTCTCCACAAGAAACGATTCGCCGGAAACAGCGTCACGTCCGTTCAGCGCTTCGCGCGACGGATTCGTTATGGGCGAAGGAAGTGCCTGCCTCATTCTTGAAGAATTGGAACACGCATTGGCCCGCGGGGCTAAAATCTATGCCGAAATCGTAGGAGGCGGACTCTCTGCCGATGCCTACCACTTGACGGCTACTCACCCCGAAGGTTTAGGTGCTAAATTGGTGATGCAAAACGCTCTCGACGATGCTCACATGGCTCCCGAAGAGATCGATTACATCAACGTTCACGGTACATCTACACCCGTAGGTGATAAATCGGAAGCCAAAGCGATTTTGGAAGTTTTCGGAGATCACGCATACGACCTCAACATCAGTTCTACGAAATCGATGACCGGGCACTTGCTCGGTGCGACTGGTGCATTAGAGGCCCTCATCTGTGTGAAATCTATCGATGACAGTATCGTACCCCCCACTATCAACCATGCCGAGGGAGACGATGATCCCGAAATCGACAGCAAATTGAATTTCACATTCAATAAAGCGCAGAAACGCGAAGTAAATGCAGCGCTGTCCAACACCTTTGGTTTCGGTGGCCACAATGCAAGTATAATCGTAAAAAAATTCACGAAGTAAAAACGTGTTCAGAACGATTTATAACCGTATAAGGCTCCTTATGTTGCGACATAAGGAGCCTTATGTTCTTTATCGTAAACTGTTAGGTTTTTATCCTACCGACATACATCTGTATGAACAAGCCTGTTTGCATCGTTCTTCCTCGATATGCGAACAAGGCCGGCGCATTAACAACGAACGACTCGAATTTTTGGGCGATGCAATTCTCGATGCCATCGTCGCCGATATATTGTTCCACAAGTTCAAGACGAGCAAAGAAGGGTTTCTCACCAACACGCGGGCAAAAATAGTTAAACGCGAATCACTCAACGAAATCGCCGTGAAATTAGGTCTCGATAATTTCATCACCTATTCCATGCGCACCAGTTCGCACAACAACTACATGTTCGGCAATGCCTTCGAAGCCCTCATCGGAGCCATTTATTTGGATAAAGGATACCGATACTGCAAAAAATTCGTCGAGACCCGTATCATCGACCCATATATCGATCTCGAAAAAATCTCGAAAGAAGAATTCAATTTCAAGTCCCGACTCATCGAATGGGGGCAAAAACACAAAGTCGATATAGAATTTGCACTGATCGAGACCATCGTCGACCAAGACAACAACCCCGTATTCCAATCACAAGCCCTGCTCGGAGGTATATCCGGTGGGATAGGAATAGGATACTCCAAAAAAGAATCGCAGCAAAATGCAGCACGCATAGCGCTCAACCGAATCCGCAGAGACAAAAACTATCAGCAATCGGTATTAGCCACTCGGGAGAATGGGAATAACACGATCGTAACATAAAAATCATAGACAAAACAATGGGAATCACGGGAGAAATATCTATTTTTGCCACTTATTGAAAACGTTCGTCAAATGAATCCTACAAAGTTGATACGTTCGATATTTGCAAAACGTCTCTCTCAAATAGACCGTTATGCCGATTACGGCGACATCATACAGCAAAAAACACTGCTCGACCTGCTTCAAAAAGCAAAAAACACCGAATTTGGAACAAAATTCAAATTCAACGACATATCCTCCTATAAAAGTTTTGCCGAAAACATTCCCATCAATGGATATGAAGAATTAAAGCCCTACATCGAACGAACGATGAGCGGGGAACAAAATATCTTATGGCCCACACCGATACGGCATTTTGCAAAATCATCGGGAACGACCAACGATAAAAGCAAATTCATTCCCGTCAGTGCCGAATCCCTCAGATACTGCCATTATCAAGGAGGCAGCGATTGTGTAGCCCTATACCTCAGAGAAAATCCCCAAAGCCGTTTCTTTTCGGGAAAAGGCCTGATACTCGGAGGAAGCCGGGCACAAAACCCTTTTGGCAAAGCCTATTGCGGAGACCTATCGGCAATACTCATTCAAAATATCAATCCGCTCATCAACCTGATAAGAGTCCCGTCGAAAAAAATAGCGCTCATGAGCGAATGGGACACCAAGCTCGAAGCCATCGCCGAGAGCACGATCGATCGAGATATCACCAATCTGTCGGGAGTACCCTCGTGGTTTCTAGTCCTCATCAAACACATCTTAAAAAAAACAGGTCGGCAGAACCTCACGGAAGTATGGCCCAACCTCGAAGGTTTTTTCCACGGAGGAATCAGTTTCGCACCCTATCGCGAACAATACCGGGAGCTCATCTCCAACCCCGACATGCACTACGTCGAGACCTATAACGCTTCCGAAGGATTCTTCGCCGTACAAAACGACCTATCGGTTGCCGGTATGCTACTCCTCATCGACTTAGGCATCTTTTATGAATTTATCCCGCTGGGAAAAAGCAACGAACACGCCGTTCCGCTGCGG
>ENA-OOQO01001547-OOQO01001547.1-human-gut-metagenome-genome-assembly--contig:-NODE-1547-length-10978-cov-2.311819_pt1 | contig 10978 bp, 10 predicted proteins | sample MGYA00241088_ERZ501162 | MGnify/ENA primary metagenome ERZ501162 (study PRJEB25962, sample SAMEA2042497) | human gut metagenome | biome: human gut; feature: human-associated habitat; material: faeces... | reverse complement strand
CCGCTTCTTTACGAAGCCACTCCATGTCTTCATCAGTAACCGTCCTGATTTCCTCAGGATGAATGCCTAATGCACCGTACATATAGTCCCACTTTGGAATAAGTTCAATAATTTTGTGGCAGGTATCGATAGAAGACCCCACATCCACGACATATTTTATACCATTTTCGGGCAGGGACTTTAATAGTTCGTCCCTGTCCTCGTCAAATGCCTCATCCTCATAATGGGCATGGCTTTCAAATATTCCTGTCATTAACGAATCTCCGCACCGTTAGGCATATCCTTCTCAGGTGTTAATAATGATAAGTTGCCTTCCGCATCCTCCGCACAAAGAAGCATACCTTCTGAAAGTACGCCTGCGAGCTTGGCCGGTTTAAGGTTAGCAACAACCACAACCTTCTTTCCAACCATTTCTTCTGCGGAATAATGCTGCTTGATTCCCGATACAATCTGCTTAACTTCGCTGCCTATCTTTACCTGTGAGCAAAGAAGCTTCTTAGACTTAGGTACTTCTTCACATTTAAGAATTTCACCCACTCTTAACTGGACCTTCATAAAATCATCAATGGAGATTTCCGGTTTCTTTTCAACATCAATACCTGCTTCTGCCTGTGGTTCCTCGGTTACACCTGCCTGTGCACGCTGTTTAGCACGGATTTCTTCTACCTTTGGCATAATTTCATTAATGTCAAGTCTTGCAAAAAGGATTTCAGGTGCATCGGTTACTTTTGTTCCCGAAACATAATTACCAAACTTTGTAAGGTCTTCAAGTGTAAGTTCAGGTGCATTAAGCTGTTTACGAATCTTAGCTGTTGTTTCCGGCATAAATGGCTCAAGAAGTGCAGCACCGATACTTATTCCCTCAACAAGGTTATAAAGAACAGTTGATAATCTGTCCGCCTGTGTCTCATCCTTCGCAAGTGCCCAAGGCATTGTCTCGTCAATGTATTTATTGCAGCGCTTAAATATATTGAAGGTCTCTGTAATCGCATCTGCAACACGGAGGTCATTCATCTTAGCGTCAACTTTTTTAACTGCTTCAAGAATTGTATTTTTAAGGTCATCATCAACTTCTGCCGTTACACCTTTGTCGGTAACTACTCCGCCAAAATATTTATTACTCATTGAAATTGTTCTGTTTACAAGGTTTCCAAGAGTATTGGCAAGTTCTGAATTAAGTCTTTCCACAACCAGTTCCCATGTGATGACACCATCATTTTCAAAAGGCATTTCGTGAAGTACAAAATATCTTACGGCATCCACGCCAAACATATCCGCCATATCATCGGCATAAATTACATTTCCTTTGGATTTGCTCATCTTATCGCCACCCTGTAATAACCAAGGGTGTCCGAAAACCTGTTTTGGAAGCGGTAAGTCAAGTGCCATAAGGAAAATAGGCCAGTAAATTGTATGGAAACGGATAATATCTTTTCCGATAAGATGAAGATCCGCAGGCCAGTATTTTTTGAACAATTCATCATTAGCGCCGTCACAGTCATATCCAAGTCCCGTGATATAGTTGGTAAGTGCGTCAAGCCATACATATACAACGTGTCTGTCATCAAAATCCACAGGTATTCCCCATTTAAAAGATGTTCTTGATACACAAAGGTCCTGAAGTCCCGGTAAAAGGAAGTTATTCATCATTTCATTCTTACGGGAAACAGGCTGTATGAATTCAGGATGTTCGTTAATATAATCAATAAGTCTGTCCGCATATTTGCTCATCTTAAAGAAGTAAGCCTCTTCCTTTGCAGGCTTGACTTCTCTTCCGCAGTCAGGACATTTTCCGTCTACAAGCTGTGACTCCGTCCAGAAGGATTCGCAAGGAGTACAATACATGCCTTCGTAATGTCCCTTGTAAATATCCCCTTTATCATATAATTTCTTAAAGATTTTCTGAACCTGTTTCTCATGGTATTCATCGGTGGTTCTGATAAATTTGTCATAAGAGGTGTTCATCAAATCCCATATTCTCTTGATTTCACCGGCAACGTTATCTACAAACTGTTTTGGTGTAACACCTGCCTCTGCTGCCTTTAATTCAATTTTCTGTCCATGTTCATCCGTACCGGTCTGGAAACGGACATCATATCCCTGCATTCTCTTATATCTTGCAATACTGTCTGCAAGAACTATTTCATAGGTATTACCGATATGTGGCTTACCTGATGTATACGCAATCGCTGTAGTAATATAGTAAGGTTTTTTCTCCATTTTACTAAATCCTCCTAAAAATCTTCTGTCCTAACTTCTAACGCTACCATAAATAGGCTCTAAAATCAATATTTAATCCCTTTTAAGTTGTCTTCCAACATTGGGTCTGATAAAAGTCTCATCTGCATATTTCCATAATTCTTCCGAACCCAGATGTGTTTTCTCATTACGTCCGTATACCTGTGAAGCATGAACACCATGTTCTTCCCACGATCTGCCCTCTGACGCATTATTAAGCATTAAAGGCTGAATCTTGTCCATTGTGTTGGCAAACCTGGCTTCCGGCGTAATATTTTCCTCGAATTCATCCCACAATGCCCTGAATTCCTCTGCCTGGTCTTTTGGCAGAATATTAAAAAGTCTGTCCGCAGCCGCAAGTTCACGCCCGCGTTTGCTTTCATTGCCCTTTGAATCATAGGCATAGGTATCGCCTGCGTATATTTCTATTAAATCGTGAATAAGAACTATTTTCATTGTCTTCAACACGTCTATATCTTCATTGGCATATTCCGACAGCACCATTACAAACAATGCCATGTGCCATGCGTGCTCCGCATCATTTTCTTTTCTCATGCCGTCTGCAAGATAAGTCTGTCTGAAAATATTCTTTTCCTTATCTATCTCTTTAAGAAATTCAAACTGTTTTTCTATTCTTTCAGGAAACATATCTACTCTCTTTCATTGATGTATTTTTCTACTATATAACGTGGTCTTTTCTTGGTCTCAAGATATATTTTGCCAATATATGAACCTACAATGCCAAGTCCCAGAAGCACCATTCCGCCGATTGCCCACACCGAAATAAGTATGGAAGTCCATCCGGCAACAACTCTGCCGGTAAAATAACTTACAAATGCATAAATCATCATGGCAATGCTCACAAGAAAAACAAATATGCCCATTCCCGTTACAAATCTCATGGGTTTAATGCTTAGTGAGGTTATTCCCTCAATGGCAAAGCTCATCATTTTCCTGAGCGGATATTTGCTTTTTCCCGCAAGTCTTTCTTTTCTCTCATATTCAACAATCGTCGATGGATATCCGATTAATGGTACTATTCCTCTTAAGAAAAGATTGACCTCTTCAAACTGCGCCAGTCCCTCAAGGGCTCTCCTGCTCATAAGCCTGAAATCCGCATGATTGTATATCAGGTCTCCGCCTAATTTGTTGGTTAATTTATAAAACATCTGTGCCGTATGTCTTTTGAAAAAAGAATCTTTTTTTCTGTCATTTCTCACACCATATACGACATCATAACCCTCGTTATTTTTCCGGAGCATTTCCTCAAAAACATTTATATCATCCTGTAAATCCGCATCAAGGGATATAACTATATCCGCGTCATCCTTAACAGTCATAAGTCCGGCTAAAAGTGCATTCTGGTGTCCCCTGTTTCTCGTAAGGTTAATTCCGCCAAACAAGGTATCTTTATTGTGTAAATCTTCAATTATTTTCCATGTCAGATCCATAGAACCGTCATTAACAAAAATTATCCTGCTTTTTACGTCAATAAGCCCTTCTGCCATAAGTTCTTTCATTTTTTTATCAAGTTTGCCCGCTGTGTCAGCTAAGACTTCTTCTTCATTGTAACATGGTATTACAAGGTAAAGTATTTTCGCCATATATATCATCCTTCCGGAAATATCCGTATCATATTTAGAGATTATCACATTGTGTTATCATTTGCAATTACGCTGTTACCTATGATAATATGTACTTTAGTGAGGGTTTGATATCGGAGGTAACATTAATGAAATCAAAACAATATGTTTATGTTATTACAATAATTTTTATATTATCACTTATTCCCCTTTATATCATAGGTAAATATAACCATCCGAGTGTGGATGACTATTATTACGGCGTGGAAACTGCCAAAGTTTACCGTGATACAGGTTCTGTTTCCCAGGTTATATCTACATCTTTTGACGAAATGAAAAATACCTACAATGACTGGCAGGGCAATTTTGCCGCTATTTTCCTTATGCGCCTGCAGCCTGCCGTATTCGGTGAATCCGCCTATGTATTATCATCTGTTATACTTATAAGCGCATTTGTTGCCGCCATGCTTGCATTCATATATAATTTTTTAAGAAAATGGTTTGATGCCGGCAGACAGGCTTCCATAATCACGGCTCTTGCCGTTACTTTCTGTGCAATGCAGTTTACCATTATGCCTTCGGATTCTTTCTATTGGTATAACGGTTCTGTTTATTATACATTTTTCTTTTCATTGGCTTTATTTTTACTGACGCTCGTAACGGTTATGATTAAAAGCAAAGCTATGCCTGCCAGAATTATTGCGGGTATTTTCGCAGTTCCTTTAGCCTTCATAATCGGTGGCGGTAACTACGCAACATCCCTTGTTACGGTTCTTATATTAATAACCCTTGTTATACTTATGATTGTTAAGAAAAATAAAAGTGTCATCCCTCTTGTACTGATTACATGTTCAATAGGAGTGTCCTTTGCCCTGAGCATCCTTGCCCCTGGTAATGCAATCCGTCAGGAGGCCGTGGGTGGCAGTCATGGTGTAATTAAGTCCATTATCTGTTCTTTCGCCTACGGTGGATACAGTATTGCAAGCTCGACTTTGGCACCTGTGCTTATACTTTTTATAATGTTAATACCTTTGCTTTACAGAATCGCCAAAAGAAGTTCTCTTTCTTTTAAACATCCCGTACTTATGCTTTTGTTTACATTCTGTCTTTTCTGTTCACAGGGCACTCCTGTATTCTATGCACAGGGATTAAGGATGCCTTACAGAATGATGAACATTATTAATTTCAGCTATTATATCTTTATGATTTTCAATCTGGTATACATGCTTGGATATATAGGTAAAAAATACGGGGATTCCCTGGTTCTTTGCAAATTTGCGAGATTTTTTGAGATGAAGCACGAACGTTTTGTATTTATTATGTCCTGCACTATTATTTTTGCAATTTCCTGCGTAGGCCTATGCAAAGTGTCGGAGGGAGAAAACGGCGGTGCCGATTTTTCCAATATGCCACTTTCCGTAAGTGCCACATATTCCCTTATTAATGGGGATGCAAAACAATATGATAAGGAATGCAGGGAGCGTGCGGAGTACCTTTCCGACACAGAAGAAAAAGGAGTAACCTTAGCTCCGCTTTCAGTTACTCCTGCACCTATTTTCCATACGGACATTACAGCAGACCCTCTTCACTGGAAAAATGCACATCTGGCACTTTTCTATGGTAAGGACTGGGTAAAACTCAGTAATAAATAGGACTATTCCTTTACAAGAAATCTGTCCCATTCCTCGACATCGCCGCTGCCGCTCACTGTTATTTCGTAACATCTGTCGTTGGCATCTATGGAGAATACATAAGTGTTCTCCTTTTTTTTGATGGAATATATTGTTCCATAAGGGAATGTCTTAAACATGGCCGCATATTCGTCTTTTGCAAGAATTCTGTCATCTACGGATTCCTGAAGAACATTATCAGCATTGTAACGTTTATAGCCTTCCTCTATAAATTCCTGTATTCCGGGATTGGATACGGATAAAAGAAATCCGTTGGCTCTCATTACCCTGATATCCCTGTTGCATGAACATTCGGACAGAATCGTTACATTATCAAGCCACAAATGAAAAGTACCGTTCATTGTCTCAACTTCCGATATTACACTTTCCGAAAAATCGAAATTATTAAGTTCGTCGATTGTCTTGTAGTTCATTACTTGTTCTCCATTTTTTCAAATAATTTAACAACCTTGCTTGTGCCAAGTCTTGACGCTCCAAGCTTAAGGAAAAGGTCTGCATCGTCAAGGGTGGAAATTCCGCCTGCCGCTTTAACCTCCACGCCCCGTCCTACGTTGGCTTTAAGAAGTGCCACATCCGAAGGCGTTGCGCCCCCTGCCTGGAATCCCGTTGAAGTCTTAATGAACTTTGCACCTGCCTCGGTAACTATTTTACAAAGTGTAATCTTTTCCGCGTCATCTAAAAGACATGTTTCTATAATTACCTTCAAAATTCTTCCGTGACACGCTTCTTTCACAGCCTTAATTTCATTCAATACATCATAATACTTACCGTCTTTTACCCAGCCGAGATTGATTACCATATCTATTTCTGAAGCTCCGTCAAGTACTGCCTGTTCTGTCTCATATACCTTGACTTTGGTTGTATTGTAGCCGTTAGGAAATCCTATAACCGTACATACTGCCAGGGAAGAACCTTTGCCTTTAAGGTAAGCCGAGGCTTTTTTTACATAAGACGGAGGTATACACACGGACGCACATCCGTACTTAACCGCCTCATCGCATAATGTCTCGATTTCAGACTCCTCAGCTGTTACGGCAAGCAGTGTATGGTCGCACCTCGCCAATAATTCTTTAATATCCATTTTCTTTTTCTCCTATGTATCTTTATAATCCGGCAGACTGCTTAAGCCTGTCCATTGCATTTTTAATTTCTACAGTTTCCGTAATTGTCATTTTCTCAGGCTTGGCTTTTCTGATAAGACGACCAAGATTATATATATCCTGATTAATCTGATTCTTTCTCATTTTATCAATTGTCTTTTTCTCAGTCTTTAACTTAGCCTGTGCATCATTAATAAGCTGTTTTGACTCATTAATGGCTTCAAAAGCATCCATTCTCGTACTGTCGGCTTCCGCATATTCCGCAGCGTCCCGCATGGCACGTTCAATTTCAGTTTCCGAAAGATTAGAGCCTGCGGTAATCGTAATGCTCTGTTCCCGTCCCGTATCAAGGTCCTTAGCCGATACATGCACAATACCGTTTGCATCAATATCGAAAGTTACCTCTATCTGCGGAACTCCGGCCGGTGCTCTTCTTATTCCGTTAAGACGGAAGGTTCCAAGAAGCTTGTTATCCCTCGCAAACTGTCGTTCTCCCTGTAAAACCTTGATTTCAACATTGGTCTGTCCGCTCATTGCAGTAGAAAATACCTGGCTTTTTCTGCATGGAATCGTAGAGTTTTTCTCTATAAGGTGTGTGGCAATTCCTCCCACTGTCTCTATTGAGAGCGTAAGAGGAGTTACGTCAAGCAAAAGAAGTTCGGACGCATTACCTGAATCTCCCGCAAGCTTGCCACCCTGTATTGAAGCTCCGAGTGCAACACACTCGTCAGGATTCATATTTTTGCTTGGCTCAAGTCCCGTAAGCTGTCTTACTTTATCCTGAACCGCAGGTATTCTTGTAGAACCGCCTACAAGAAGTACCTTATTAAGTTCGCCCTTTGTAATTCCTGCATCGTTAAGTGCCGTAATTACAGGACCAGTTGTTCTCTCCACAAGGTCCGATGTCAGCTCGTTAAATTTTGCCCTCGTAATATTCATATCAAGATGAACGGGACCCGCTTTGGTGGTTGTAATAAAAGGCAGGTTAATATTAACTGTCTGTGCCGATGAAAGCTCTTTCTTGGCTTTCTCGGCTTCTTCAGTTATTCTCTGAAGTGCGACTTTATCTTTACCAAGGTCTATTCCTTCTGTTCTCTTAAACTCCGAAACAATATAGTCCGAAAGACGTTTATCAAAATCATCCCCGCCGAGATGGTTATCTCCTGAGGTCGCAAGCACCTCAATAACCTTATCCCCGATTTCAATTACTGAAACATCGAAAGTACCGCCGCCAAGGTCATATACCAGGATTTTCTGTGCTTCACCGTTATCAAGGCCGTACGCAAGAGCCGCTGCCGTAGGCTCATTAATAATTCGTTCCACTTTAAGTCCTGCTATTCTTCCTGCATCCTTGGTCGCCTGACGTTGTGCATCGCTGAAATATGCCGGTACGGTAATTACCGCTTCCGTTACACGCTGTCCCAGATAATCCTCGGCATCCCTTTTTTAATTTCATAAGGATAAAAGCCGATATCTCCTGAGGCGAATAATTCTTTTTGTCAATCTTAACTTTATAGCCGGAGCCCATCTCTCTCTTAATGGAAGAAACAGTTCTTTCAGGATTTGTGACTGCCTGACGCTTCGCAGGTTCTCCCACAAGTCTCTCTCCTTTTTTGGTAAAAGCAACCACGCTTGGTGTTGTCCTTGTTCCCTCGGAATTAACGATAACCGTAGGCTGTCCGCCCTCCATTACCGCAACACAACTGTTAGTAGTTCCTAAATCAATTCCAATAATCTTGCCCATAACAATAAATCTCCAATTCTTTTATTCTGTTTCAATCAGATATACACCTGATTTATGAATGTGTTATGTATTAATTATTTTATTTTGGTAAAAAAGATTAATTTTTTATAAATTAAATATAGCATATTCATTTTACATTTTTTATAATAAAAACACAATGTCAATATGTTCTTCTTGACTTTAAAGCGTTAAAGTGTTAATTTATATATACTGAAATTAGAAGAGATGAGGATTTTAACAATGTCAATGAATTATTTTAAAAAGCTTCCGGAACCTGAAGTTCTTAAAGAAGAATTTCCTATGACACCGGAGCTTACAGCAATCAAATCAGAAAGAGACCGTGAAATCCGTAAGGTTTTTACAGGTGAAAGTGATAAATTTCTTGTAATCGTAGGTCCATGTTCCGCTGACCGTGAAGATGCCGTTCTTGAATATGTTGAGCGTCTTGCAAGGGTCAACGAAAAGACTAAGGACAAGCTGATTATTATTCCCCGTGTATACACTAACAAACCAAGAACCACAGGTGAAGGTTATAAGGGTATGCTTCATCAGCCTGACCCTAACAAAGAGTCTGACCTTTATGCAGGAATTGCATCTATCCGAAAACTTCATATAGATGTTATCAAAGAAAGCGGTCTTACATCAGCAGATGAGATGCTTTATCCTGAGAATAGGAGCTACCTTGACGATGTTTTATCGTATGAAGCAATCGGTGCCCGTTCCGTTGAAAACCAGCAGCACCGTCTTACCGCCAGCGGTATGGATATCCCTGTGGGAATGAAAAATCCTACAAGCGGAGATTTTGGCGTTATGATTAATTCAGTAATTGCTGCACAGAGTTCCCACGAATTTATTTACAGAGGATACAGTGTAAGCACATCAGGCAATGACCTTGCACATGTTATACTTCGTGGCGGTGTCAACAAATATGGAATATGTATTCCTAATTACCATTATGAAGACCTTGAAAGACTTCATGAAATATACGCTTCCAAAGACCTTAAGAATCCTGCTGCAATAATCGATGCTAACCATTCTAACTCTAACAAACAGTTTAAACAGCAGATCCGTATAACAAGCGAAGTTCTTCACAGCAGAAGATATAATCCTGAATTCAAAAAATTAGTAAAAGGCGTAATGATTGAAAGCTACCTTGAAGAAGGTAATCAGAAAATCTGCAAGGACATGATTTATGGTAAATCAATTACGGATCCATGCCTTGGATGGGATGACACCGAAAACCTTATTTACAAAATAGCAGATGAATGTTAAGAGGTTATGTTATGAAAGATAAGAAAACCGTCCTTTTAGGAATAACCGGAGGAATTGCTGCATACAAGATGGCTGATGTAGCAAGTGCTCTTGTGAAATCAGGCTGCAATGTCCGTGTGATAATGACTGAAAATGCCACAAAATTCATAAGTCCTATGGTATTCGAGACGCTTACTTCAAGCAAATGCCTTGTGGATACTTTCGACCGTGACTTTGAATTTGACGTAAAGCACATTTCACTTGCAAAAGAAGCCGATGTGGTTTTAATTGCTCCCGCTACTGCCAATGTAATCGGAAAAATGGCTAACGGAATCGCAGACGATATGCTTACCACAACTGTTCTTGCCTGCAAATGCACAAAAATAGTTGCTCCTGCAATGAACACCAATATGTACGAAAACCCTGTTGTAAGGGACAACATCGCCAAACTCATGATGTATGGTTTTGAAATTATTCCTGCCGCAAGCGGTCACCTTGCCTGCGGGGACAGCGGTAAAGGCAAGCTTCCGGATAAAAATACACTTATTGAATATATTTTAAGGGCTCTTAATGGTAAAAAAGACCTTATAGGAAAACGCATCCTTATAACGGCAGGTCCTACGAGGGAAGCCCTTGACCCGGTAAGGTATATTACCAATCACTCCAGCGGTAAAATGGGTTATGCACTTGCAAGAGCCGCCGCATTCCGTGGAGCTGATGTAACACTGATATCAGGTCCTGTTTCCCTTCCAAAGCCACTATTTACCAAAGTAATTGATGTTATCTCTGCCGAAGATATGTTTAATGCAGTAAAAGATAATTACGAAAACCAGAACATAATAATCAAAGCTGCGGCTGTTGCCGACTACACTCCCGTATCGGTTGCAGACAACAAAATCAAAAAATCCGACAGCGATATGTCCATTCCATTAAAGCGTACTACCGATATACTGAAATTTCTCGGTGAAAACAAGAAACCGGGACAGTTTATATGCGGCTTTTCCATGGAAACAGAAAATATGCTTGAAAATTCAAGAAAGAAACTTGAAAAGAAAAATTGTGATATGATTGTCGCAAACAATCTTAAACAAGACGGTGCAGGCTTTGGCGGTAATACAAATATCGTGACGCTTATAACAAAAGATGATGAAGTTCAGCTTGAAAAGATGACAAAAGATGAAGTTGCGGAAAAGATATTTGATTTCATTTTGAGTAGATAGGAAGCAGATTATGTACGGATACGAAACGTTCCACGAGGATTTGATGAAAAATTTAATAGAGTCGGTGCATAACGGCGCAAGCTCACACGCGTATATATTTGAGGGTGAAAAAGGCTTGGGTGTACTCAATTCCGCCAGACTTTTTGCGGCG
>ENA-OOQO01001539-OOQO01001539.1-human-gut-metagenome-genome-assembly--contig:-NODE-1539-length-11046-cov-1.929306_pt1 | contig 11046 bp, 9 predicted proteins | sample MGYA00241088_ERZ501162 | MGnify/ENA primary metagenome ERZ501162 (study PRJEB25962, sample SAMEA2042497) | human gut metagenome | biome: human gut; feature: human-associated habitat; material: faeces... | reverse complement strand
AGGTAACTACGCAAGTTCAAAATCATCCGCTTCAGGTATTTATACCGACAACAAAAATGGGTTTTGACAATAATGTAAAAGAGCTTATCAATCAAAGAGTTAGAAAAAAATGCCAAAAAGTCAGAAGCGTAAAAACGATTGAAAAGGTGCTGAACAGAGAATATTACTCTTACATAACATCTATGTTGGGTGCTACTGTGGATTATGTTGTAGATGAAGCTATCAGAGACCTTAATGTTGTTGTCGGAGACAGAGCAACAGCCATGCAGTATAGACGGGCAAGATTTGTTAAGTCGGAAAAATTTCCTGTGCCGTCTCTCCGTGTCGGAAGTAAGTTTAGAGCTCGAATCTTGAATGTTATGGCAAAGAGTATACTCGTTGAGGTATCCGGCTACACATGCGTAATGCGTCCTAAGAATATATCATCATTACGCATCAACACAAAATTGGAATATACAGTTGGAATGACTATAGATGTTGAAATTACAAAATTTGATCCTCAAAAGGGAGTGTCTGTAGTTGCAATTGATGTAAAAGATAAAAGTATCAAAGCCAATCTTGCAGCTCAATACAAACACGGTGATAGACTACTGGCGGAAGTTATTGAGGTTAAGCCGATTACCGGTGAATACTATTTGAAAATGCCGAATGGAGCACTAGGTAAAGTTCCTTATTATGTAAAAGATGATTATGTGAAAATTCACAACGGAACAAAACTATATGTTATCGTTACCGGCAAATCAAATCAAAATACGACCGTTATGTGTAAGATTCGTAAAGTTTTAAATTAAGATTACGGAGGAAGCCATGACGAGTAAATTTAGGAAAATATTATCATCAACTATTGCAGGCAGCTTACTCATTTGTTCGGTAATTGGCTCAACAATGTCTGTATCTGCCGCTACGGCAAGTAAATATGAATATAGTGTTACCGATTCAACACAGTTACAGAAATATCTTGTCAGTCTTTGTGATTTAACTGATACACAAAAAGTCCTTTATGATATTGATAAAAACGGTGAATTGACAATTACTGATGCGACTAATATTCAAAAGATAGTCGTAGGATTAACTTCTGATGTTCCGTCAGAAAATCCGACTTCTTCAATTGTTGAATCAACAACAATGACAACAACAGAACCAACGCAAGCTACAACTGTTTCTACCACGAATCCTGCAACAGTCGAACCAACTACCATAGAACCCACGACTGAACAGCCTACTACAGAGCCAAAACCTACAAGCGTACCTAAAAGTGTGAAGCTTAATAAAAACGACATCACATTTGGTATAGGCGAAAAATATACTCTCGTCACGACAGTTGAAAACGGCGATATTTCGCAGGTTGCTTTTACAACAAGTGACCGTAAGGTTGCAACTGTTGACAATAACGGAAAAATAACTGCTGTCGGTACAGGTACTGCTACAATTACCGCAAATACATATAACGGACTTAAAGCCCAATGCAAGGTTACCGTCAAAAAACTTGCCAATAGCATAAAGCTTGATAAGACAAGTATTACGCTTGGTGTTGGCGAACAGTATGACTTTTCAAGTTCTATACCAAATGGTACAGCGGCTTATTTCAGGTCATATTATTCAGACAATACTGCAATTGCAACTGTACAAAAATCAGGCGGTTTGATGACGGCGAAAACAGCAGGCACCACAACGATAAGATGTAAACTCAGCAGCGGTAGAGAAGCTACTTGCAAAGTTACAGTCAAATCTGCTCCGTCAAGTGTAACGCTTAACTACACAACAAGCACATTAAAAGTTGGGCAGAGTGAAGCCATTAAAGTTACATACAATAATAACGCTTACAGCTTCAAAAACAAGTGGACAAGCAGTAATAAATATGTTGCAACGATAAATTCTGATGGAAAAATTTATGCTAAGTCGCTTGGCAGTACGACTATTTCGTACAGGACTTATAACAACAAAACCGCATCATTTAAACTCACGGTGTCAGGTTCAGCCGTTAAATGTCTTGATATATCAACTTGGCAGGGGTATGTAGATTTTAATAAAGTAAAATCAGCCGGATATAATTATGTGATTCTCAGAGCCGGTTTTGGACGAGAGTATAGTCAAAAAGACAATACTTTCGAGCGGAATTATGCTAATGCCAAAGCCGCAGGTATTAAAGTTGGTGTGTATTGGTTCTCCTATTCAACATCTCCTTCAGATGCATACAGAGAAGCAAATGCTTGCCTGTATTGTCTTAATGGCAAACGACTTGATATGCCGGTGTACTATGACCTTGAATATCAGCCGGCTATGTCAATGAGTAACAGTAACTACACACAAATGGCTCTTAATTTTTGCAGCACAATTAAAAAAGCCGGCTATAAATCTGGCGTGTACTCATCGGCGAGTGTTTACGGCTATTTATTAAATCGTCAAACACTAATAAATAATGGTGTGTCAATCTGGAACGCTCAATGGAGTAGCTATTGCTCTGTACCTTGCGATATATGGCAGTATAGCGAAAAAGGACAGGTTAATGGCATAAGTGCAAGTGTAGATATGAATTATATTCATAACTTAAATGTAGTAGATTAAGCACTTAAAAAATAATTTTAAAAAAGCCGTTTTAAACAGTATATATATAATATGGGGTGAAATTGCTTAAGATTTAAAATCCGAAAATTATTAAAAAGGAGTTAAAGCTTGGCAATAAGCGTAAGAGGACCACCTTTGCTGATAATACCATATGAAAATAATTTTAAAGGAGTATAAAAAATGGAAAAAGAAATTAATGAAGTTAAAATTACATATCTTGCCGAAACCGGAACGGGACTTGTACATTTACTGATGAATAATTACGATGATAATGGCAGAGTTTTGGAAACTAAACATTCCAACAACTGCTATATAGCAAACGCATTATTGGTTATCGTGCATGATATATACGATAGTATTGATTCAGAGGCAGAAAGACTTGTTGAATTAACTGAGGAAATTAACAACTCGGTATTTGATATTGAGTTATCTGCTAGTAATGATTTAAGCGACAGGTACTGCTCAACATATCCGAAACTTAAAGCAATACTTGAGCTGTTTAGTAATATTATTTCAAAATATAAAAGTTAATTGATTAAATCAGGGTGTTAATCGGCATCCTGATTTTCTTTTTGCGATACAGCAACAAAATCAATAATTTTGCGTTTATATTATATGCTATGATGATTGAGTAGCGTTTAGGTGGCTTAAAATTGCCCTTAATCCACTTAAATCCTCAGTGCTACATTCGCAAAACAATCCCTATTTTGCGAAGTCGGGGTACCGATTGGTACCCCGATAATCTAAAAATTCAAGGAGAGAACATCAATGAAAAAAATTGTAGCCGTATCTATGGTAGCGGTACTCGCAACAACAGTATTTTTAAGTGGTTGTAACACAAGCAAAAAAAATGAAAGTTCTTCAGATACTCCTGATAGCACAACCTCTTCTTTATCATCTGATGTAAAAAGTGATACAATTCCGCAAACAACTGTCGAAAGTACAAATGCAGTAAGCAGTTCTTCTGAAAGTTCTGCCGGCAGTAAGGTAAGCGAAACAAAGTATAAACATCTTGTCGATTATTACAATTCCGATGAAATGAAAAGTGTGATTAACTCAGCTGATGACGCCTATAACAATGACATATACACTTTGCGTATTACGTGTGAAGGTAACAGTATTGTATATAACTTTCGCATGGTACAAACTTATGACGGCGATGCAAAGGATGAAATGAAATCCTATCTTGAAAAAGCAATGGACTCTATGAATACCTCATTTAAAAGCGTAGTTGACAGCATTAATGAGGTTGTGGAAGACGATTGCACGGTTATCGTACGATACAAAAATGGCGACGGAGAAGTTTTATCTGAAAAAGAGTTTAAATAACCGTAAAATTTAATTATCAAAAATAATATTGGGGTACCAATTGGTACCCCAATAAATATTTTGACAATTAATTAAATAAATAGTAAAATTATGTTGATGAATATTAAGTTAATATTAAGGGAGCAAAAAACATGAAAAAAATAATACAAACAATATCAATATTGTTGATCATAACGCTGTTATCTGTGATATGTACAATACCATATGCAGCAACTATCGTTAACGGTGGTAATTACGAATTTACAGTTATGGATGCAACCAAGGTCCAAAAGTATGTTGTAGGTATGATTGACTTAACTGATGATGAGAAATTCCTTTACGATACTAATGGTGACAATGTGTTGACCGTTATTGATGCCACTAATATTCAGAAAATTATTGTTGGCTCTCAATTCGATACATCAGAACCGTCATCTTTGACAGAAACTACCTCGGCTTACGGAACTGAAGCATCCACAGAAAGTACAAAGATGACAACAGAAAATATGGAATTCACAGAAACAACGATATCGGATTTCTCCTCTGCTTGTACTGAAGTAACAACTGAATATACTGAAACTACTACAGAATGTGTTGAGGAAACAACAATTGTTGATGAACCATCGACAGAATCGACTGAAACAACTACAGAAGAAGTTACTGAACCTTCAACAGAATCGACTGAAACAACTACGGAAGAGTATACTGAGCAGATTACTGAACAGCCTACTACAGAGCCGAAACCTACTAGCGTACCAAAAAGTGTGAAGCTTAATAAAAACAATATCACACTTGGCAAAGGTGAAAAATATACTCTCGTCACAACTGTTGAAAACGGAGATATTTCGCAAGTAGAGTTTACTACAGATAATAGTGGGGTAATTACTGTAGACGATAAAGGCAAAATGACTGCTGTGGGCATTGGTGTCACTACAATTACAGCAAAAACTTATAACGGACTTACAGCCAAATGTAAGGTTACTGTTAAAAAGCTTGCTAATAGCATAAAGCTTGATAAGACAAGTATTACACTTGGAGTCGGTGAACAGTATGATTTTTCAAGCTATGTGCCGAGTGGAACAGCAGCTTATTTTCGTTCTTATTATTCAGATGATCCGAACATTGCTTTTATTCAAAAAGCCGGAGGTTTGATGACCGCAAAAAAGGCAGGAACCACAACTGTGAGATGCAAAATGCCAAACGGTACACAAGCAACCTGTAATGTAACGGTCAAGCCGCTTGCAACATCTCTTAAACTTAACGCAAGTGAAATTGTACTGTACATAGGTCAGAGTTTTGACATTAACAGCAGTGTTCCAAAAGGTACAGCGGCATATTACAGACTTTATTCATCAAGCAATTCAAAAATAGCTGCTGTAACAAGAGGCGGAGGTGTCGTCAAAGGAGTAGCGACAGGAAAAGCAACTGTAACTTGCACTTTGAATAACGGAAAAAAAGCCATTTCCAATGTATACATAATGCCACAGAGCAAGAAAATTTCAAATGTTCCCCTGATTGGTCAGAGCAAATTGCCAACCGGTTGCGAAACTTGTAGTGCAACAATGTTACTTAAACACTATGGATACAATATTTCCGAAACAACATTTGCAGATAAGTATCTGGTTAAAAAACCCTTCGGTTATTCGAACGGTTCATACACAGGACCGGATCCTAATTGTGCCTTTGTTGGAACACCATACAGTTCCAACAGCTACGGAGCGTATGCACCGATTATGGTAAAATGTATGAATAAATACCTTTCCGACAAATCATACAAGGCTGTCGAAATCAGCGGGAAAAGTCTTGAATATCTTTCGGGTAAGTATGTTGCACAAGGTCAGCCGATTATGATTTGGGCAACAATTAATATGTTGCCGTCATTCAAAACAACCACTTGGAGAGTAAACTACACCGATGAAAACGCAAAATATAAACTCGGCAGTTACTATACTTGGATTGCCAGAGAGCATTGTCTTGTAATGACAGGATATGATAACTATTATTACTATTTCAACGATCCGTGGACGAATGCTCGAACCCGTTACTCAAAAAGCCTTGTAAATACAAGATATAACGAACTCGGCAAACAGGCTGTAGTTATGGTGAAGAAATAACAAGAACCTTCTCTGATGAATTTATCATTAGGGAAGGTTCTTTCTTTTATTTGTTAGTATATTCTATTAAGGTGAAAATGCCTTTAGGAGCTTAAAATAAATCGCTGTGTGTTCCGGTTCTTGTCAGATACAAAATAAGTTCTTCATTACTAATTTCATAAATTAAGAGCCAGTCGGGGGTAATGTGACATTCCCTACAAGATGCAAATATAGCTATAAAAAGTTGGAATGTACCGTGTGGTACCATCCGAAAAAATATAACTATTTAATCTCTGCCTATTAAAATAAATATGTATAGCACATTCAATTTACAAGTTTGCAGCAGGGTATCAATTGGAACCCTGCTTTTTTGTGTTGCTAAGTAAAAATGAATAAAATAATGAATATTGTTTTTTTAAGCAACAAAATATATAGAAATCAGTTAAAAAGTCTGTTATAATGGTTCTTGTATTGAATAATTCGATGAATATTGTAAATAGGGAGGGAGAATTGACACTATGGCTAAAAGTAAAGATTATGATATGACATACAATGCAGAACATTATACAGTAGCAGCTAACGACATAATCAAAGGCAAGCAGTCAATGACTCTCCAAACAGCGAGACTAATCAGATTACTCATTACTCAGGTTGTAAAAGAGGATAAGGATTTAAAAACCTACTCATGCAGAATAATAGATCTTGCAAAATTTTTAAATATAGACAGTTCAAATCTATACAAGCATATTAGAACCATATGTGACTGTGCTATGAAATCAGTAGTTTATATTGGAACAGATAATCCAAAACAACCTTGGGAGATGTTCCATTGGGTTTCAATGGCTAAATATGACGGAGAGGGGACAATTACACTTCGTCTATCAGACGAAATCAAACCGTATGTGTTGGAATTGGAAAAGTGGTTTACACAATACCAGTTAAAAAACATATTAGAATTCTCAAGTTATTACGCTATTCGACTGTATGAACTTCTGAAATGTAGAGATGGTGAAAGCAAAAACACAAAGTCAGAATTAGAGTTTTCAGTTACAGAATTGCGAGCTTGCTTTGATTGTGAGAAGAAATACAAACTGTTTGCCGATTTCAAACGCAAGGTAATAGATATAGCAGTAAGGGAAATTAACGAGAAATCAGATATTTGGGTTAGACCTACATATCAAAAAACAGGACGAGCCATAACAAGCATAATATTTGAAGTGCATAACAATGCGTACAACATATTAAACGATGCCGAAAAATGATTATAACAATTGCATAGCAAAAAGTTTTGCCCTCAGTATCCTAAAGTACTGGGGGTGTTTTGCTAAGGTAATGACATAGCTTAACTAGATAAAGAATCATATATTGTTTGACTCAAAAAAATACAAAAAATCGGTCGGAAACAAATAGTGAAACAGCGTTTCACTACTTAGATATGCATACTTATAATACTTATATTACTTAGAGGACGAAAAACTCCAGTATTTAAGCCGTTTTTTAACTCTAACTATGACCTTTTGACAGCGAAAATATGACCTTTTGACAGTTAACTATGACTTTTTGACAGTCGTAACTATGACCTTTTGACAGTCAACCGTAATTTTAGGTCGTATTAACTATGACTTTTTGACAGTTGTAACTATGACCTTTTGATAGTGCAAAAAACACCTTATGATAGTAATGGAAGTTATTGATAATCAACTATGTTCTTGCTAAATAAAAAATATTGACTTACGATAGCTTTTGTGCTATCATAAGTGTGTAATAAGAATTAGATAAAAGGGAATAATATGTATAACATTGAATTTTATGAAAATCAAAGTGGCGAATCCGAACTTTGGAATTTTCTTGAAAAATTAAGAAACGAAGCGGCAACTAACAAAGATTCACGCATACAATACAAACAAATGATGTTCTACATTGAGCTTTTACAGAACAATGGCACCAGATTAGGCGAAAATATCACAAAACATCTTGATAATGAAATTTGGGAATTGAGACCGGGAACTAACAGGGTATTCTATTTCTTTATAGAAAAAGATACTTTTGTACTTCTTCATCATTTTAGAAAAAAATCTCAAAAGACGCCCCGAAGAGAAATCGAAAAAGCTAAAGCAGAACGCAAGGATTATTTGGAACGCAGAGAGGAGAATTAGTTATGCGAAATTGGAACGATTACAAAACTTATGTTAAGAAAATTGATTCTCAGGCAAAAAAGGATATGGAAGAAATGGAAGAACTTGCGGTAATTGTCGGTGCAATTATCGAAAAACGAACAGCACTTGGAATAAGTCAACGCGATTTAGCAGATATGTGCGGAATACCACAGTCATCTGTTGCGAGAATAGAAACATTTAAAACAACTCCGAAAATTGATACATTATTGAAAATTATGCAGCCGCTCGGTTTAAAACTCACCGTTTCAGTTGCTTAAAAATAATTGCATAAAGTGAAAGGTCGTTCCATTAAGGAGCGACCTTTTTTATGTTTGTATACTGATTAAGAAACAAAGTTTTAGCTACTGCTATTTTAGGCTGTTGGGCGATTTTTTACATTCGTTTATAAACCTTTGAAACTAACGGCTTTACAAATTTTCAAGGAAAATATATCAGATTAATATCATTTATTGCGTTTAACTTAATAAGATCATTGCGTTGTAAATAAAATACTCGGTTTGCAACAATGTCAGCGGCTCTAACAAGTAATGTGCTTTCAGAGTTGCAAAACTTCATATCAATTGACCTTACATTAGGGAAAATTGGCGGATAATATGTATTGTACTCAAAATTATGTGTTCCGTGTTTAAGCTCTTGTTCTATTCCTTCTCTTAACTCGTATCTGCCATTTGTTGCAGTAGTATGCTCATCAACAAAGAAATAAATATTTTCTATTTCATTAGGGATGATTTGCTTATTTAATATGAGCTGTTCAAATGCTCTTTTTACAGAAATCTTGTATACATAATGAACTTTATCAAAAAGCACCGGACTCATCTGAATATACATATATGTTCATAAAATTTCTCCAAATAATTCAAAAGCCACCTCGAAAGGTGGCTCCCTCATGTCCGACGACAACACATGTCGCTTAAACGCTAATTCGGTTTCATGAGTATACAGCGTATTCCTACCTGCAATATTATTATATGCGATTTTTCAAAAAAATTAGTACCTAAAAAGGGATTTTACACCACATTTAAATAAGCTACAATTTTTCAGAGAATAACTTGTTTAGCTACTACTCCTTGACAATTGTAAAAAAAATTACTACAATACGAAATAGAAAGTTGTTTTATTAACATTATTTCAAAACATTGGACAATATAATAAAGCGAGTAAATAATGTCAATATAGCAATTGTTTGTTGTATGACATGAAATAAATATAGTTATAATTCGTTGGACGGTACCAAATGGTACCCTCCAAAAAAATATAACTATTTAAAGACCATCGTTAAAAAGATAATACATACAACACATCTAATCCACAAATTAGCGTAAAGTCATATCAAGGCGACTGTATAAACGGAATATTCATTAAAATATTCAATACTACTTCTAATTGTGCATTTGTCACAAAAGTATATGTTGACATTATAACAAAGTAACGAAATAATGTAATCTCGTAAATATTATTTTAAAAATTGACTGCGAGTGAGTATATATATTATAGAGAGGTAAATAAAAAGTATCTCTTCACAAATTTACATAAAAGGAGAATGACATATGAAAACGACTAATAATATTAAGAGAACAATGACAATTACAATTGCAGCGGCAATGATTACAGCAACAGCAATGCTTTCAGGTTGCGGTTGTGACGATAGTAATGCAATGAATAAGACTGCAACAACAGTTCAGACTACAAGCGTAGAAGAAACAACAGTTTCTGAAACAGCACCGACTCTTTCTGAAACAGATAAAGCAATTACCGATGCAGGACTCAAAGTAGGTGCTGACGGCAAAATTACTGATAAGAATGGTAAAGAAGTGAAAGTTGATAAGGACGGTAAGGTTGAGGTTAAAAACGAAAAGGGTGAAACCGTCAAGGTAGATTCTTCTGAAGTGAAAAAGGCAAATCAGAACAAGGTAAAGGTTGACAGCTATCCTACAAACTCATCTTCTCAGAAGAAGGACACAAGCACATCAGGCAAGAATAACAATTCTTCCTCAAAGTCAAATACTTCAAAATCTGACAGCAAAAAGGACACTTCATCTAAGAGCGACAGCTCAAAGCAGGAGAGTTCAAAATCTGAATCCTCCAAAACACCGCAGAGCAGTTCATCAAGTTCAAAAGCTGACTCATCTAAGAATGAATCTTCAAAGCCGACTCCTAAGCCTCAGCATACACACAGTTGGACAAACATTACTGAAAAGGTAAAAGTTGTTGACAAGAAAGCATATACCTACGAGGAACCAGTGTATGAAGAACACGACAGAACTATTTGCAATGACTGCGGTGCAGACTTGACAAATATGAGCGAATCGGAATTAACTCACCATTGTGGTAACCATTTACTTAATGGGGGTAAAGGCTCTTATCGTAATGAATGGGTTAATGTACAGGTAGGTACCAAAAAAGTTAATGTTCCTGAGAAAAGCCATTATGAGACTAAAACAATCGGCAGAAAATGCTCGGGTTGCGGTAAAGTAGAATATTACTAATTGTCAGTAATTAAAGGGGAGTTGTCAACAGATGACTCCTTTTTTGTGTGGAGAAACGACATAACATTAAAATAGAATAAATAAATATTTCTGAGCAAAGTTGCATATGTGACTTTGCTCTATTTTTTTGCGAATTTTAAATAATGAATAAAAAGATGAATATTATTTACACAGAGCAACAAAAAATATAAAAATTAGTAAAATAGTTTGCTATAATGGTTATAAGAATGAATAAAACGATGAATATTGTAACAAAGGAGGGCTATAGTCCAATGTTTTATTATTAGTCGTATTAAGCGAATTGCTTGATACAATCGTGTATGCTACGATAAACAGCAAAAATTTTATAAAGGAGAACGCCCATGAGGAAATTCTTTAAAAAGCTTATGGCTGTAGGATTGTCTGTGGTGACGCTTG
>ENA-OOQO01001528-OOQO01001528.1-human-gut-metagenome-genome-assembly--contig:-NODE-1528-length-11111-cov-2.375904_pt1 | contig 11111 bp, 8 predicted proteins | sample MGYA00241088_ERZ501162 | MGnify/ENA primary metagenome ERZ501162 (study PRJEB25962, sample SAMEA2042497) | human gut metagenome | biome: human gut; feature: human-associated habitat; material: faeces... | reverse complement strand
CAACAAATCTACACTGTTTCCCATTATACTGAGAGCCTTTAATGTAGAAAATGTTTTTATTTTTCCACCGTTGTCTAACGGATACGGCAATAAATTTGTTAAAAATAATATTCTCATATATATTCCTCTGGCTTTAGTTTGCTATAGTACAATTATTATTTGTATTTCCATATCAACGGAACTATTTTTATAAAATCAACAAAATATCTTTTAAACATTCTTTTGGGTTCTTGAAATATTCTATACAGCCACTCTAATCCATGTGCACTCATCCAAACAGGTGCTCTTTTCACATTTCCAGCTTCAAAATCCAAAGTTGCCCCTAGCCCCAATGATAACGGAACTTCTAACTCATTTCTGTTATTATATATAAATTTTTCCTGTTTTGGTGCTCCTAATGCAACAATTAAAATATCCGGATTTGTTTCTTTTACAATTCCAACTACTTTTTTGACTTTTTCTTCATCTTTCTCAAATCCATATTCCGGAGAATATGTACCAACTATCCGTATATCGGGATATTTTACTTTTATGTTCTCGGCAGCCTTTTGAGCCACCCCTTCAGCCGCACCTAAAAAAAATATCTTATATCCTTTTTTCTCTGCCAATCCGCATAACTGCGGAAATACATCCGAACCTGATATTTTCTCTTTAATTGGTTTTTTATATAATTTCGAAATCCAGATTAGCGGTTTTCCATCTGTTAAAACAAGACTCGCCTCATCATAACATTTCCTAAACTCACTGTCCTTTTCTAACTGAACAATATGATCAACATTTGGTGTAACAACATAAGCATTTTCTTTATTTTGAATCAACAAATCCATAGCATTTATCGCTTCACTCATTGTCAAATTATCAACTTCTATATTCATGAATTTCAATTTGGACATATTTTTCTCCTATCTCCTACATCGACCCATCTTTCTTAAATACAACAGCAAAAGTCTTCACCAAAATCTTAATATCCAGCCCGATACTCCACTTCTCGATATACTCCGTGTCAAGCCTTACAATTTCCTCGAAATCGGTGATTTTGCTGCGGCCGCTGACCTGCCACATACCTGTTATGCCGGGCTTTGTTGCCAGGCGGGCACGGTGGTGAAGGTCGTACTTTTCAACTTCGTCCTCCGTTGGGGGACGTGTGCCGACAAGTGACATGTCACCTTTAAGCACATTAAAAAACTGCGGGAATTCATCGAGTGATGTAACACGGATGAAGTGACCGATGCCTGTCTTTTTTGTGCCGTCAGGAAGGATTTTGTTGCCGATGATTCGCGGGTCAAAGTCCATCTTGAACATCATGCCATCTTTGACACGATTCTGTGCCATAAGTTCTTTTTTGCGTTCCTCAGCATCCATGTACATGCTGCGGAATTTGTAGATTTTGAAGCGTCGTCCGTTCTGACCTACTCTTGTCTGTGAGAAAAAGATAGGTCCCGGTGAACTTATATATATAACAGGTGCTATAAATATAAAGATGATTCCGGTTAAGATACATCCGACTATACCGCCTGCAATATCCATTGTTCGTTTTGCAAATGCCTGCTTGTTTGTCGCATAGTTCATGCTTGATGTAAGAACCGTATAATTACCGAGTCTTTCAACTGCATGTCTGTTTCCTGCAACATCTTCGATATTATAAAGATTAAAATGAACAACAACGCCCATTTCAACGAGGTCGTCAACGAGTTCCTGCGGATATTCCGTTCTAGATTCCATGTTGATAAATACTTTATCTACCCAGTTCTTTAATATGTATTTACTGACATTCTGCATATTGGCAACAACTTTTACGCCGCCTATTGTTCTGCCTGTCATATCAGAATCAGAGATTACAAGTCCGCTTATATTGAACATGTCATAATTCTCAGCACGCACATTCTTTATAACATCCTCGGCAGATGCTCTTGTTGTCACTATTAAAAGAGAACGCTTGCCGCCCTCTTCCATTTTCTTTTTAAGGTGGTTTTTCCACAAGACTCTTGTTATATAAGAAAATTCAAGATAAAAAGCTCCCATCAGATATAATACAACACGTGAAAATCCGCCACTCTTTATTGTAAACAGATACATACTTGATATTAATTCAATAAATATCATCTGCTTTAATACTGACACAAATTCGTTGTAATATCCTCTCCTTAGGACACCCTTGTACTGTTCGAGCATAAAGATAACTATCAAATCGGCAATCTCTATCATCAATGCCATATTTCTGTATAACTCAACTTCATAAAGGTTCGTCAATCCATGACGGAAAAAGTATGCCAGTACATATGAAAACTGGACACATAATAAATCAATTATTATAAAATCGAAATGTTTGAACCATCCATTTGACTTTTTCCTATACATTCGTTATCCCTCATACTTTCCGTTGGAGCAATACTGCATTTTGTATTACCCCTCCCCCTAATTTTTCGTAAATATTATAATTCTATCTTTGGTAGACTTGTTTTTCTATATGTGATGAACATATAACCCTTGCGGATTATATGTTCATCACATTAATTGTCTTCATTGCTGTAATTGCCATAATACTTGCCATAGTATTTGCCGTAATATTTACCATAATATTTGCCATAATAGCTGTTGCTTGAAAAATTAACTTTGTTAAGTACACAGCCTAGTATTTTGCAGCCTGCAAGTTCAAGCTGTTCTTTTGACTTTCTTGCATATCTGTAACTTATATCGCCACATCCGATTACAAGGATACCTCCGTCACAGAACTTAGATACTACTGCCGCATCAATGACACTTCCGATAGGAGGTGTATCAACGATTACTATATCAAACATCTTTCTTGATGCTTCTATCATATTCTTAAATCTGTCATTGCCGAGAAGCTCACTTGGGTTTGGTGGCACCGGACCTGCAAATATCATGTAGAAATTATCTACATCACTTACACACAGTGCATTCTCAAATGTTGTCTTTCCTGAAAGATAATGTGTAAGTCCATACTTTACTTTACCTTTCTTACCTCTTGATTTCATAACTGATTTTCTGAGATCGGCATCTATAAGAAGTGTTTTCATTCCATTCTGTGCAAATGACTGTGCAAGTTCAAATGAAACTGTACTCTTACCTTCATTAGGTGTTGTACTGGTAAGAAATATTACCTTTGTATCCTCACCTGAAAATTCTATGTTAGTTCTTAATGTCTTAAATGCTTCTTTGCTTCTATAATCAAGTATTGTCTGCTTTATTGTAAATTCCTGCATTGTTTAATCCCTTTCAACTTTTGCTCAATCATCAATAAGTTCTATTCCATCATCAAGATATTTCTTTGCTGCTTCGGATGTCTTAACTTTTCTTGATGTTGAAGAATTGTTAAGTTCAACTTTCTGCTTTGTCTGATTCTTTGAATTAGAAGCATTTACTCTCTGGTTATTTGGCTTTGCTGCCGGTGATGATGCCTGTCCTGATGTACGTCTGCCTGAAGGTGCTTTTACAGTTTCTTTGTTAACACCGCTTTCTTCCTCAGTTCTGGCACTTCTTCTCTCGCTGCCTCTTCTGTCACCTTTCTTAGAAAGCTCTTCTCCTGTATTAAGAGGTATCAGGGCAAGTGTGCTAAGTCCAAGATATTTTTCAATATCTTCTGATGACTTGATTGTATCATCAAGAAGATAGCATATAACAATAATTATCGCACTAAGCACGATACCGATTGCTGCCGCAAGTGCTGTGTACTTTGTAATAGATGGTGCGGCAGGTGATAATGGAAGATTAGCCTCATCAACAACATTGACAGCTTCTATATCCATAACTGACTTAATGTGGTTTGCTGATACTGTTCTTATAGCATTAGCGATTGTCTGTGCTGCCTGTGGACTTTCATCACGCACTGTTATAGAAATAATACGCGTATCTGTTGTATTGGCAACTGTAACACGGTCAAGAAGCGTTCCATATGATTCATTAAGTCCGCACTGCTTTATAACTGTCTCTAATACATAACGGCTCTTTACGAGTTCTGTGTAGTCCTTTGTAAGCTGTGAAGCAAGCTGTGTATCACTTAATGTAAGATTATCATTATTCTGCCTGTTAAGTATGTAAATCTTTGTTGTCGAATCATACTTTGGTGTAATGATAAAACTGCTTACGATAAATCCTATAATGCCGCATGCAATGCCACATAAAAGGATGAGCCAGAGTCTGTGAAGTAACAGACCGAATATTTCTCCTAAGTCAATTTCGATTTCATCAGTATTTTCTTTGTTCTGCTGATTCATTTTCTGTATTTCTCCTCATTTCTTAAATATATAAATAATCGCATTTCAATGTGCTGCTTACTGTATAATTCTGTCCATTGCATTGCCATATAATATGGAATCAACATATTTTTCATCATATTTTTTGTAAAGAATATTGCTGCATTCACGTATATTGGGAACGCGGCTGCCTTCACATCTGTGTGCATCTGTTCCTATATAATCAACGAGCTGCTCTTTTAGCAGGCTGTGAACAAACTTCTTGACATTCTTTCCACCACCGCCTGTAACACTCGAAGCGTTAATCTGTATATCCGCTCCCATATTGCGGATTGTTCTTACATTTTCAATGTTGGAAGCCATGCATTCATATCTCTCAACATGTGCAACTATCGGAACACATCCCGTACTCAGCACATCATCTACCGCATTGCGGATATAACTGAATCTGTCGGTTGGAAGAAATTCTGTAAGAACGTAATCTCCATAATTCATTCTGCAAAAGCTCTTATTTTCAAGATACTCATCAAATTCATTAAAAAATAAAACTTCATTTCCCTGATAAATAACTATCGGGATGTTATTTTTACTGGCTTCTGCCTGAACTGCATCTATAAGTTCGTCAACTTGTCCGGGTGTCGCATTATTATGTTCAAGCTTGTAGTGAGGTGTTGCAATAACATGTGTTATTCCCTCATCTGCAGCAATGCGAAGCATCTTCAATGTCTCCTCCATGCTTCTTGAACCATCATCAATTCCCGGAAGAATATGACAGTGCACATCAACTATGTACTCTGCCTGCTTAGCTTTTCTACTAAATATCATATCTATCCTTCTACCATTGTATTCATACACTTAAAATGTACTTAAAAACACAATACTACAAAACATAATGCACCACCTAGTAGTTTATCATCTGTATTTTTGTTAGTCAACATATTGTATGTTTTTTTGTCGAAACAGAAAGTAACAAGGTCAAGAATACCAGGTATCTGCTACTGAAGAAACGGAGTAAGGTAAACAGGCATGAATTTCAATTCTTCTTTTTTATCTATATCTTTTTGTGAAACAATATAACTATTTTTGATATTTTTTGAGTATTTTTTTCTAAATTCTAATAACGATTCATGTTTTCCTGCTCCGGCTGACTTTACTTCAATTGCACTTACCTTTGAACCATTTGATATCAGAAAATCTATTTCATAATAGTGGGTACTGCCTTTCTTTTCCCATGTATGATAATACAATTCCCTTCCTGTTGATGTAATCATCTGTGCAACAAGGTTTTCATATAGATAGCCAAGATTAGCCGGCAATTTATCTGCAAGTAATTTTGCATATATTTCATTTTCTGTTGCAGGTCTATCAATAAACATCAGGGTAACAAACAGTCCTGTATCTGCTATATACAATTTGTAACTCGACAGGTCTTTTGTAAGAGACAAACTTACACGAGGATCTGTTGAATTGTAGGACGCAATAACTGTCTTTGAATCAATAAGATCATATATAAGACTATCATCCTTTTCATTTTTTCTTCTTCCGAGTGTTTTGGACAGACTATATCTTTTTGCTTCTTTTGACAATTGTGCCGGTATTGAATGATATATTGAAGACAATCTGCCGGATGGGTCTATTTTTTTAAAATCATCTTCATAAAGTACAATTATCTGCCGCTTTATCTGATCTATCATAGAAAAATTCTGTCCGGCTGTGTATGCTTCAACCGCCTGCGGCATTCCGCCAACTGCCATATACACTCTTATATCACGCATCAGTTTGCGATTAACCTCTTGTCCTATGCTTTTATTCATGTCATATATTTTTTTTAACATATCAAAATTCTGGTTTGTAGCCCAACAAAACTCTTCATAATCCATGGGATAAACTTCTATTTTCATCTCTTCTGACGGAATTAATATATTTTCCACATTCTTTTTTATTGATATCAGCGAGCCTGTCTCAATATAATGATATCTTCCATCTTTAACAAGATGTTTTATAGCCTGCCTTGCCTTTGGGAACAGCTGAACCTCATCAAATATCACAACAGATTCTTCCTTATATAGGTTCACCCCCGTGAGTGCCTGCAGCCTCAGAAAAAACATATCAAGATCATTAATATCATCAAAACATGACTTTATCTCATTTGATGCCTTTGAAAAATCTATCAATATATATGACCTGTATTCATTTCTGGCAAATTGTTCCGCAATTGTAGATTTTCCAACTCGTCTTGCGCCTTCAAGCAGAACCGCATAATTCTGTGCATAGTCAGTCTTCCACTGGACAAGTTTGTCGTATGCTTTTCTTTTAAAATACATATCATAAAACCTCCTGTATATTCCCTATCATATCATCCACATTGCAATTCTTCAATATTATTTTCCCCAAAATCATGCATTTCTTCAAAACTTTTTTCGTCAAAAATATACATTTCTTCAAAATTTGCATAGTACCGTAGACCTAATTAACACCATAAGCCCAGTTACTATCGCAACCCCCGATTATGCACACTGCAAAAAAGGACTGTACCTTAACAATTTTCAATCGTTAAAGCCACAGCCCTTTTGTCCGCTAAATCAGGAATTCTGTAAAAATATTTATTTTCTCATTTATCATTCATCAAAGATGCTTACGATTTCGCCATCAAGGATTCTGTTCATATTCTTAACTGCACAGAAGTTACCACACATTGAACATGTGTCTTCCTTTTCCGGCTTCGCTGATTCTCTGTATCTTCTTGCCTTCTCAGGGTCAATAGCAACGTCAAACATCGCCTCCCAGTCAAGCTTCTTTCTTGCAAGGCTCATCTTGTAATCCCATTCATCCGCACCTGGAACACCCTTTGCTATATCAGCCGCATGTGCAGCAATTCTTGAAGCAATAATTCCTTCCTTAACATCTTCAAGGTCCGGAAGACGAAGATGTTCTGCAGGTGTTACATAGCAGAGGAATGAAGCACCATAAGTTGCAGCAATTGCACCACCGATTGCTGCTGTTATATGATCATATCCCGGAGCTACATCTGTAACGAGAGGTCCCAATACGTAGAAAGGAGCTCCCTTGCAGATTGTCTGCTGGATTTCCATATTTGCCTTAATCTGGTTAAGCGGCATATGTCCCGGACCTTCGACCATTACCTGTACATCTTTTTCCCATGCTCTCTTTGTGAGTTCACCAAGTGTTACAAGTTCCTCAATCTGTGATATATCAGAAGCATCTGCTATACATCCCGGACGGCACGCATCACCTAAGCTCATTGTGACATCATACTTTCTGCAGATATCAAGAATCCAGTCATAATGTTCATAGAACGGATTTTCATTTCCTGTCATTTCCATCCATGCAAATATTATAGAACCGCCTCTTGAAACAATATTTGTAAGACGTTTTGCATCCTTAAATCTTTTTGCTGTAGCCTTATTGATTCCGCAGTGGATTGTCATAAAGTCAACGCCATCTTTTGCATGCATCTCAACGATGTCAAGCCATTCCTGTGTTGTAATATCCTTTAATGCTTTGTGATAATATACAACAGCATCATAGATAGGAACTGTTCCTATTATTGCAGGACATTCAGATGTAAGCTTTCTTCTAAACTTCTGTGTGTCGCCAAATGAGCTGAGATCCATAATTGCTTCCGCTCCCATAGCAACTGCATTATTAACTTTTTCAAGCTCCATATTCAAATCAACGCAGTCTCTTGATGTTCCAAGATTTACATTGATTTTTGTACGGAGCTTTGAACCTATACCGTTAGGGCTTAAGCACTTATGATTCTTGTTTGCAGGAATTATAACCTGACCTTTAGCCATAAGTGACATAAGCTCCTTAACGTCAATATTTTCTTTTTCGGCAACTACTTTCATTTCTTCTGTTACAATGCCCTGACGTGCTGCGTCCATCTGTGTTGTGTAACTCATACTTTAATCTCCTTTATTGTTAAATTCGAGATACTCATAATACCGCAACGCAGTAAACAAAAACATTGCAGGAAATGTACTAAATAATCGCAAAAATCATTTATACAAATCCATATAATAAGTTTCCTACGACGGCATTATCCGTATCAGGTTTTCGGGTCGGAATCATGTTCCCTCTCAGCTGTCGAACTTTAGCTCCCCGTTTTATTTTTTGTTTTATATGGAAATCTTTAAAGATTACCTAACTAAAAATTCTTGAATACGTCTGTCTGTGCTTTTAATTCACCGACTGTATTCCTGCTTTCTGACATCTCTTTATCTATGCTGTTCATCTGCTCAACAAGCTGAGATGTACTTACTGCTGACGACGTTACAGCATTAGCACTCTGCTCTACACCGCTTGAAATTCCTTCAATTGACTCAACTGTATTTTTCATAAGTTCTTTAAGTTTTTCTGTCTTTTCTGCGAATTCCTGCATTGTCTCGCTTATGTAACATGCGTCTTCATTATATTGTGCACCTGCTTGTACGAATGAATCGTAATCTGCAAGTATTGTCTCTTCTATGTACTTGATAATTTTATTAGAATTATCAATAAGCTGGTATACAGCACTTGTTACATGCTCATTTATTGCCTGGATGTTATTAGCTGTATCCCTGCTTGAATCAGCAAGCTGTCTTATCTCATCAGCTACAACCGCAAAGCCTTCTCCGGCACGTGCCGCCTCTATCGAAGCATTTAGCGCTAAAAGATTAGTCTGGCTTGAAATATTAAGGATTTCGCCTGTAAGTTCATTTACACGCTCAACACTCTTACTGTCTTCAATTGCCTTTTTAAGTGTTCCTACAATATTACCAAGCATCTCATCAGTTGTACGTTTATTTTCATCAGCTGACTTTGCAAGCGAATCCGCACGTTCACGCATATCCTGTGAATAATTGTTAATCTGTCCTGTCTTATCAGCTATATCAACAACATTCTTTCCAACTGACTCTGTATTATCGTTCACTGTCTGTATTGTTGCCGCAATTTCCTGCATTGTTGCAGAAAGCTCTTCCATAGCAGATGATACATCCTGTGCATTATCATTAGATACTGTAACATTCTCACCTACAGAGTTAATCATATTATCAAGATTCTTAGAACCTTCTACAATCTTTCCGATTGTATTCTGGAGTATATCAAGGAACTGGTTGATTCCCTGTGCAAGCTGTCCAATTTCATCAGATGACTTAACATTAACTCTCTTAGTAAGATCGCCATTATTATCATTGATAAGTGCACTTATTTCTTTAAGCTCTTTATTAGTTTTTACTATTGGATTTACAACTTTTCTTGTACTTATCAGGAATGCCACAATAAGTGCACCAATTGCAAATACAAAACATACACCGCCAGTAGTCTTTGCAAATGCCGCTAACGCATGCATCTGTCTCATTGCATGATCCGTTGCCTCAACTTCACTATTGGTCATATCATCAAGTGCTGATTCAAGACTGTTACATACATCAACAAGATTATTATTAGCTAGTTTTGATGCATTGACTGTCTGATTAGTATTTACATATTTCTCAAGTACCCCAAACTGTGTCAGAAACTGGGAATAATAATTCTTATATGATGAATATGCAGTCTCTTCATTTTCATCAAGCGTCTGCTCATAATCTTTCATATATCCGTCTATCTCTGACTTTAAACTTTCTATATTATCTTTAACACTCTTTTTGGCTGCATCTCCTTCAGCAACTATGTAGCTGTATGCTGATCTTGTAAGCTTCTGTGTACTCTCTGACAGATAACCTACAGTTTCAATGGTTACAAGATAATTATTTGCTATATCATCGCCTTTTTTACTGATGCTGTCTGCATTCATAATACTAAGAATACTTGTTGCAAAAGCTATAACCGCAAGCAGAAGAACCGGTATCATAATTTTATTTTTTACTGAATTCATAATCTATGTCCCTTTCTTTCACATTTTTAGTTAATAATATAACAATTTATTTTTTTTCACAACCAAAAAATTGCTTTCTGGTACTTATTTTACAGATGAAGTACTCTTTCTTTGATTTCCTGGGTACGCCCCTGATTCCAGAACTGTGTTCCGATATAGCCGCATGTTCTTCTTGCAACATTCATCTTGTCCTGATCACGGTTGCCACAGTTAGGGCATTCCCATACAAGTTTTCCGTCATCATCTGTTATAATCTGTATCTGTCCGTTATAACCGCATACCTGGCAATAGTCGCTCTTTGTATTAAGTTCAGCATACATGATATTGTCATAAATGTATTGCATGACAGAAATTACAGCAGGAATGTTATTTTCCATATCCGGTACTTCAACATAACTTATGGCACCGCCTGGTGAAAGTTCCTGGAACTGGCTTTCAAATTTCAATTTATCAAACGCACTAATATTTTCTGTTACATGAACATGATAGCTGTTAGTGATATAATTCTTGTCGGTAACACCCGGAATCTTACCAAATCTCTTCTGAAGAGCCTTGGCAAATTTATATGTTGTTGATTCAAGTGGTGTTCCATAAAGGCTGAAATCAATATTGGTCTCTTCAGCCCACTTTTTGCATGTATCTGTCAGATAATGCATAACTTCAAGTGCGAATTCCGTTCCTCCCGGCTGTGTATGCGAAACACCTTTCATGTATCTTGTACATTCACAAAGTCCTGCATATCCGAGTGAAATTGTTGAATATCCACCATAAAGAAGTTTATCAATTGTCTCGCCTTTTTTAAGACGTGCAAGTGCACCATTCTGCCAAAGAATCGGTGCAACATCTGACGGAGTACCCTTTAAGCGGTAATGTCTGCACATAAGGGCACGTTTACACAAATCAAGTCTCTCATCAAGAATTTTCCAGAATTTATCCACATCTTTTCCTGACGAACATGCAACATCAACAAGATTCAATGTTACAACACCCTGATTGAATCTTCCGTAGAATTT
>ENA-OOQO01001526-OOQO01001526.1-human-gut-metagenome-genome-assembly--contig:-NODE-1526-length-11116-cov-4.185336_pt1 | contig 11116 bp, 12 predicted proteins | sample MGYA00241088_ERZ501162 | MGnify/ENA primary metagenome ERZ501162 (study PRJEB25962, sample SAMEA2042497) | human gut metagenome | biome: human gut; feature: human-associated habitat; material: faeces... | reverse complement strand
ATAAAATAAAATAGATTTTTTCTCATTTAACTATTGACATTTATTAGCTGGACTTCTTATCGCCGGCTTCACTATATATGAGTCGCAGGTAGCGGAAAAGGTTCCCAAAAAATTAAGACACCGGATGAATCCAGTGCCTTTTGACTTCAAGTATGCATTAGAAATAAAAGTTAATTGCCGTTTTCCCTTTTTCCCTTTGCGGTGATTTTGAACTCTTTATTTTTTCCCAAAGCTTCTGTTTTTCCTTATTTAGTTCGGAAACAGACATCTTTTTGTATTTCTTTGGTATTATCAATACATCATTTTCATACGCAGTCATCCTCTGTTACCTCCTTAAAATAAATGGAAAATTATATCCTGATTTTCATATCTTTTAATGTATGAAAATCGGGATACCCTAAGTTCCTCAGAATACTACTTTATAACGAAATATCGATCACCGGAGCAGGTACGGTCGGGACACCGATTCCAGCGGCATCGGCAGAAAAAGATGTCCCGGAGGATCCGGCAGATAAGCTCATGCCGCCTCCGGAGGGAATGACAGGATTGTCCTTCATTTTCTCCAGACGGTCAAACACTGCCTTGAGGTATTCCGCATCTGCCTTGACGATTTCTTTCATCTCTTTGTTGCGGTGTTTGATCTTCATCATCTTGAGGTCTGCGGAATCCATCTCCCTATTCACAGAGACCGCAGTATCTGATAATCCATCCAGCCCCATCTCTTCCATCAGGTCACGTAAGCTATCGGACATTTCCTGCATCATCTCCGAGGTGAAATCGCTCATTTCCGACATAAAGTCTCCTGTCTGCGCATAGAATGCATCCATGCCAAGATCAATATAGTCGGATATATCATAGCTATCCCCTGCATACGCCTCATTGCCTGCATACTCATATGCGGAGAGATCCCTTGACATTTCTTCCGCATTCTGCACATTTTCCGCTTCTGCGTCCTGCGCATCCTTCGTTTCTTCTTCGCTGATCCGGTCTCCCTGCCAGATTCCGCCGGCTGCCTTCGCCAGTTCCTCTTCTTCTAAGTGTTTCGCCTTTTTCTTCGCTACACGCTCCATGGCTTTGGCATGGTTGATTGCTGCTTCGATCTCGTCATCATCATAATTGCCGCTCTGCTTCTGCCGTTTCAGGCGCAGGACTTCTCTCCGCGCCTGCCCGGCTGCCTGCTTTGCCGCCTGGGACGTCTTGCTCCGCAGTATTTTGGATGAAATATTTTTAAACTGATATTTCAGTTTTTTCAGAGCCAGCGTCGTGTTTTTCGTCTGCTGCCTCTGATTGCGCAAAGCTTCACTGTAGCTCAGCGTGCTGGTAACGATAGACTTCTGTCCCAGGCTGTTTGCTGCCTGCGTCTGCGTACTCCGGCTGTCCCGGGCAAGCATCCGTTTAATATCACTGACCGAATTTTTCGAAGCAGTCGTGTTATTCTGCTGCCCAAAAATGCCGTTTGCACTGCTCTGGTTCGTCCTACTCCCGAAGGTGATCTGCGTCATTCCCCGGCTGTTCGAGCGCACGAACGTTCCTCCATATTTCCCCATAGAAACCATACAATATCACCTTACCCTCTGAAATCGATGTTCTGACCCACCTGACGTTCACTCTGGGTCTGCACCTCGTCACTCCGTGTGTTGAAATTGTAGGTATCTATCCTGGAAAGCAGCTCCTCGATGGAATTGGCGGTAATGGTTACCGTCTCTTCCGTATCATCACTCTCTGCCCGCTTCTCCTTTAACTGCTCTTCTTTTTCTTTCTTTGCAGCCTTCTTCTCCGCAGCCTTTTTCTCTGCTCTCTTCTGCTCGCCTTTTTTCTCGATCCGGGCCTTCTGCTCGGCGCTGGATTTCTTCAATACAGCGAAAAATGACAGTGTTCCTCCATCATTTACCTGCATTCCAAAACCCTTGACCTGCGCACCGGAACTCTGCAGGCTGGTCTTTAACTGCTGTATCTGTGCAGAGGCACCGCTCAGGATTCCCTCATACTGTTTGCGGAATTTCTCATCCGTCGCCATCTGTTCGATCTTGTCTTCATCAATGAGGACGACCGTCTTATAGCCGTTGGCGTATTTTGCAGCATTGGCTTTTGCATTCTCCTTCTGATCTCTGCTGACCAGAATAAAATCATAATTTCCGTACTTCTTCTTCAGCTGCTCATAGTATTTCGCAGCCTTCTCCGACAACTCCGGCTGACCGATGGTCCTGCCGTAATTCCCAGTCGCTCCCTTCGTCTGTTTCGCTTCAGAAGTGCCGGCCGTGCCTGCAGCACTCGTCGTATCCTTCATTGTCTTGTTTTTCGTATTCTTGCTGTAATTACTCTGCGCAGCATATGCACCGATGCTGCTTACCCCTATCTCTGTCATACTTATCTCCTCCTTGAAAATAGATGCCAAATCCGTTTGTTTTCACAGTTATCTTACTATGTATATCGTCTTCTTTTCTGAATACATTGATAGTAATAATGCCAAAAAACCACATTTCCGATCCTTGTCACCGATCAGAAATGCGGTCTTTCTATTATATTTTTTCTTACTGATTCAAATTGTTGATCGTATGAGATAACTGTCCGAGAATCTTCTTGATCGCTTCACTGGAGGTCGCCATATCTCTCGCCAGCTTCTGGACCTCCGTTGCTACCACAGCAAAGCCCTTTCCCTGATCTCCTGCCCTGGCTGCTTCAATGGATGCATTCAGTGCCAGGATCTGCTGTCTCTTACTATAACCATCGATTTCCTTGGTCTTGTCCGTTGCTTCCTCGATCTGTTCCGCTGCTTTCGCAATGCCACCCTTCAGCTCACCTACCAGATTCTCGTTTTTCCAGTTGGCGTAGCTGGCTCTCACGAACATGTTGATCACATCTCCCAGCAGATTTGCAGATGCATCTATCTGCTCCTTAGTCTTCACATTTACCTTTTTCAGGGCCTTAATATATTTATCCTCGTCAATACCCAGCTCTCTCGCTGTCTGACGGAACTTCTCCTCATCCGGATTCTCCGGCAGCACCTGTCCTCCGATAATACTGCCCAGCACGGTTCCATCCTCCAGTGTGATCGGAATACCAAAATCCACAAGTCCCGCATGGCAGGGATACACACCATGGCCTTCTCTGTCACACTGCTCGCAGCGCTTTTTTCCCTCTGCGCTTCCTCTCGTCAGATCAATACAGAACTCCGTAAAATTATAACAGTCACTGATGTATTTTCCGTCTGCATCCACAGCCACGGTTGCCAGTCCCGTGCTGTTTGCCCAGTTCTTCATAATCTGCTCGAATTTGTTCATGTCACAAAAATCCTGAATCTTCATATAACTTCCTACTTTCCCGGTCATCTTAACCGTTGAACGCATAAAGCCGGTAATTTTTGATCCCGGCATCATCTTACATTTACATAAAAATTATACCACAAATTGCAATATTTTTCGATATTTTCACCATTTTTACCGATATTTTAACAACATTTTCTATCTATGCTTTCTTCCTGCTTTCTTCCCTCCAAACGCTCTAAAATAGATGCAATGCGATGCCATCTATAGTATAATTATCTGGATGCAGATATGAGTGCTGATCGTGGAAAAGGGAGGTGCCGTTAATTGAAGAAAACGAAGATATTCTTAAGAAAAATATATGTTCTCGTTCTGATATTATCTGCCGCCCTGCTCAGTGCCTGCTCCGCTGGTCCTTCCGATGAAGCAGAAAAATACGTTGTCCTGATCGGCGAAGATTCTGAAATCATAGAAAAGCTTTCTGACATTGATCTGCTTGTCATAGATGCGGAATATTTTTCCCAAAATGACATTGCCCGTTTAAGAGAAAATGGTATCCGCGAAATCTACTCCTATATCAATATCGGATCGATCGAGAGCTTCCGGTCCTATGATACAGACTTTGAGAAATATACTCTGGGTGCCTATGAGAATTGGCCGGAGGAAAAATGGATTGATGTCTCAGCTCCGGAATGGCAGGCATGTACAGCTTCCAGAGTAGACGCCCTAATACAGAAGGGTGTGGACGGCTTTTTTGTCGATAACACGGATGTATACTATAACTATCCGCAGGAATCCATCTATGACGGAATCCTTACGATTCTGGACTATATGGACCATACCGGCAGAAAGATCATGATCAACGGCGGGGACTGTTTTGTAAAAAAATATCTTACAACAGAAAAAAACGTTCTAATCGATGGGGTAAACCAGGAGAACGTTTTTACTGCGTATGATTTTTCAAAGGATATCTATACTAAAAATGATCAAAGCACGCGTGAATACTATACTGAGTATCTGGACCTGGCTATGTCACACGGCTGTACCGCTTACACCCTGGAATACGCAACGGATCCCACCATCCGCAGACAGGCAGCCGCCTACGCCGGGAAGCATGGGTACATCTGCTATATTTCTGATAATATCGGGTTATGTCTGGGAAGATAACATATTCCTCTCAAGCGCCATCACAGAAATGTTGTCGCACAGGTATCCAGATGCTTATTTTTCACACTATCATTATCACTTAGACACTCATCACAATAATAATAGATATTGTATCCCCCCTTCCCTCGTGTGTCCTCTGTCACCGAGAAATATCCGGCCTGCATTTTGGCTGTCGATCCGTTCAGAAAATGAATTTCACGCTGCTTCAGCGAATCCGGTCTATCCGAAGACATGCTATATATCGCCGGGTTATACTTTCCTGTAGTAATATAATCCAGCTGGATCTCCGTAAAATAGTTCTTCAGATTCGCCTGGTCTGCAGCGACCTTTGCCTTATGTATATAAGACAGATACTGCGGTGCCAATACTCCCACCAGCACTGCCATGATAGCTATTACAATGATCAGCTCTACTAATGAAAATCCCCCGTTTCCCCTCTTTCCTGTTGATTTTTTCATGACTTTTCTCTCCATTAGATTACAATACATCCCGCAGGCATCGGGCCTGCGTATAAGAAAGACCCGCATGGTCTTCCCAAGCAGGTCTTTCTTGCGATCATATATTCAGTTTTATCAGTGCTTTATTATTCGCAAAGCTTGGAAAATGCATCCGCTACGAACTGAACCTTAGGTCCGATGATTACCTGAACGGAGGTCTTACCGGGTTTCATGACACCGGCTACGCCTGCAGATTTGATCACCTTATCATTCACTGCGGTAATGTCTTTTACTTCCAGTCTCAGTCTTGTAATGCAGTTGTCAATGCTTGCAATGTTGTCCTTGCCGCCGCAGCCTTCCAGAATGGTTGCTGCGATTGCTGCGAAATCATCATTTGCCAGCTCGATCTTCTTCTCTGCTTCTACATCATCATCTTCTCTACCGGGGGTCTTCAGATCCCATTTCTTGATAGCGAAGAGGAATACGAAGTAGAATACAACAAATGCTGCGATACCCAGAGGGATGATCAGCCAGATTCTGGCTGCTGCAGGCAGGGAGGATGAGAACAGCAGATCCATCGCACCTGCGGAGAAGCTGAAGCCTGCACGGAAGCCGAGGGCAACAGTGATCATGGTGAAGATGCCGTACAGTGCTGCGTAGATCACATACAGTCCGGGAGCTAAGAACATGAATGCAAACTCAAAGGGCTCGGTAACGCCGCAGATGAAGGAACAGATTGCTGCGGAAGCTACCAGACCGATCGCTGCCTTTTTCTTAGCGGGCTTTGCACATTTTACCATTGCCAGAGCTGCACCGGGGATACCGAACATCATACAAGGGAAGAAGCCGGACATATACATTCCAAGGCTCCAGGATACATCAGCGCTTGTCTCACCTTTCCAGAAGTGCTGCAGATCTCCAAGTCCAATGGTATCGAACCAGAATACGTTGTTCAGTGCGTGATGTAATCCGGTAGGGATCAGCAGACGATTCAGGAAAGCATAAATACCTGCGCCGACTACATCCAGACCTACAATGGCTTCACCGAGAGCTACCAGACCGCCGAACAGTAAAGGCCATACGAACAGCAGTACAACAGATACCAGAATAGATACCACACCTGCTACGATAGCTACGCAGCGCTTACCACTGAAGAAGGACAGCCAGTCGGGAAGCTTGGTATCCTTGAACTTGTTGTAGCACATGGAACCGATAATACCGGCAATAATACCGATAAAAGGATTCGCAATCTTATCGAATGCCAGTGTCTTGGTAGCATTCTCAGCGATAGAGGGCATAATGGTCGTAACAAATCCGGTAGACAGAAGTGTTGTGAGCATCAGCCAGGAAGCCAGAGCTGCGATGGCTCCGGTACCGTCATTTTTCTCTGACATACCGACACCTACACCGATTGCAAACAGGATCGCCATGTTGTCGATCAGAGCACCACCAGCTTTTACGAGGAACAGACCGATCAGATTTCTTACACCCTCGATCGCACCACCCTGCATTGTTGCCGGGCACAACCAGTAACCAATACCCATGAGGATACCGCAGATCGGCAGAACCGCTACGGGAAGCATTAACGCTTTACCCAGTTTTTGAAGAAACTTCATACATTTCTCCTCCTTTACATTATACTAAACCGGAACAGTTCCGGTCAGTTTCATTAGTTGATACGGACGTACCGCTCTTAAGAGATCTGGAGCACGTCCTCGCCGGGAGATACCTCTCCCTCTTTCAGAATACTGATCTTGTTATATTCATCAGTATTGCAGACCAGTACCGGAGTGATGATATGCAGTCCGGCTTCCTGAATCTTCTCCAGATCCGCATCCAGCAGAAGATCGCCCTTTTTGACATGGTCTCCGGCAGCAACATGTGCTGTGAAGGGGGCTCCCTTGAGTGTCACGGTGTCCAGTCCGATGTGGATCAGAAGCTCCGCTCCCTGATCCGTTGTCATGGTGATCGCATGGAGCGTATCAAATACCACGGTCACCTCTCCGTCTGCGGGAGCATATATTTTTCCCTCAGAGGGGATCACTGCAAATCCGTCTCCAAGTATCTTCTCGGAAAATGTAGGATCCGGTACCTCCGTAAGAGCAACTGCCTTCCCCTTACAGGGAGATCCGATACAATTCCCTTTTCGTTTACCCTTCAAAAAATCTAACATGTGAACTCCTTTCCGTCGATATATACCGCTGCAATGTTCAGTTCCTGATCCAGGAGTACGAAATCTGCCCTCTTACCAACGGATATACTGCCCACTTCATTGAAAATGCCGATCTCCTTCGCCGGATTCTCCGTGGCACACATCACTGCCGTCTCTAACGGGAGACCGACTGTTTTTACTACAAACCGCATACAATCCATCAGATTCGTCGCAGATCCGGCGATCGTGCCGTCATGCAGGGTAGCCAGATTGCCTCTGACAGTAACCGGCTGTCCTCCCAGAGTATATTCACCATCCTCCAGTCCCGTTGCACGCATACTGTCACTGATCAGGATCATGCGGTCAGCGCCAAACATCGCAAACGTTGCACGGATCACTGACGGATGAATGTGTACACCATCACAGATCAGCTCCGGATGACATTTCTCTGAATCTCTCACTGCTCCGATCACGCCGGGCTCCCTGTGGTTCAGCGGCGGCATTGCATTATACAAATGTGTCGCATGAGATGCTCCACGTTCAATGGCTTCCCTTGCTGTATCATAACCGGAAGCTGTATGCGCCAGTGAAATGACCACTTCTCCTTTGGCTCTGTCGATAAATTCCATCGCTCCCGGCTCCTCCGGTGCGATATCTACCAGCTTGATCAGCCCGTTCGCCGCTTTCTGCAGCTGACTGAAATATTCATAATCGCAGTGCATGATATTTTCCGCCGCCTGAGCACCCTTTTTCGCCGGACTGATAAAAGGTCCTTCCATATTGATGCCCACCAGGTGGGATCCACCGGAATACTCATAGCTGCCGGCATTTTTCATGACCTCCAGCAGTTCATCCTTAGGTATCGTCATGGTAGCCGGGCAGACACTTGTCACACCGACAGATGCTTCATATGATGTGATGACATCCAGTGCTTCCTTCGTACCGTCACACATATCTGCGCCCTTACAACCATGGAAATGAATATCCACCAGTCCCGGTATCAGATACATGCCTTCCGCATCCACAACAGCTTCCTCACCTGCCGGATCCCCGGTACAGCTTACGAACCTGCCGTTCTCCACGGCTGCATCCCCTCTGACAAACCGATGCTCTTCTGTATATATATTTGCATTTCTGATTCTCATGACCTATCAGCTTCCCCTTTCTTATTCAGAAAGCTTACTGAGTGCTGCTTCGTCTGCCACCAGTGTCACATCATTATGAAGCTGTAATACCGATGCCGGCACCTGCGGTGTAATGGGTCCGAAGAAAGCTTTCTGTACGATCTCCGCCTTGTCTTCGCCGCTGGCTACGATCAATATTTTTTTCGCCTGCATAATGGTCTTGATCCCCATGGTATATGCCTGCTTCGGAACATCCTCCGCCGATGCGAAGAATCTCTTGTTGGCTTCGATCGTAGACTCTGTCAGGTTCACACAATGTACCTGCTTGTCAAAACTCTCTCCCGGTTCGTTGAAGCCGATGTGCCCGTTATGTCCAATTCCCAAAAGCTGCAGGTCCACGCCGCCCAGTGACTGGATCAGTTCCGTATATCTACGGCATTCTTTCTCCGAATCCGGTTCCATTCCGTTTGGCAGATGTGTATTTTCCACCGGGATATTCACATGGTCAAACAGATTCTGGTGCATAAAATAATAATAACTCTGATCGTTTTCCCGGCTCAGGCCTTTATATTCATCCAGGTTCACCGTCATAACCTCAGAAAAGTCCAGATCTCCCTTGCGGAACCATTCCACCAGCTGTTTATACAGGCCGATGGGAGTGGATCCCGTAGCCAGTCCGAGAACACAGTTCGGTTTCATAATAACCTGTGCCGATACAATATTTGCAGCCTTTCTGCTCATATCTGCATAATCTTTCGCTTTGTATATTCTCATGAATCTCTCACTCCATTTCACATATTTTACTACGGACATTCAGTACCATGGACGGTGCCACACTGAGTTCATCAATTCCCATCTGCACAAATCGTGTGGTCAGTGTCGTATCCGCTCCCAGTTCTCCACAGATGCCGACCCATTTTCCATGCTTATGTGCTCCGTCAACAGTCATCTGTATCATACGCAGGACTGCCTCGTGATGTGGATTATAGAATCTGTCCAGTCTGTTGTTCTGCCTGTCGATAGCCAGAGTATACTGTGTCAGATCATTCGTGCCGATACTGAAGAAATCAACATGCTCCGCCAGCTCCTCACTCATCATGACAGCTGCAGGAGTCTCGATCATAATTCCCTGTTCCGGAATTGCGTAAGGAAGCTTTTCTTCCTCCAGCTCCTTAGCCACCTCAGCCACGATTTTCTGAATATCCTGCACTTCCTCCACGGAAATGATCATCGGATACATAATAGCCAATGTTCCGTATTTTGCCGCCCTGAGAAGTGCTCTCAGCTGTGTCTTGAAGATCTCCGGCTGCTCCAGACAGATCCGGATCGCACGGTATCCCATGGCAGGATTATCTTCCTTGCCCAGTCCGAGGTAATCTACATTTTTGTCCGCACCGATATCAAGGGTACGGATGATGACCTTTTTCCCTGCCATCATCTGCAGCACCTGACGGTAAGCATTGAACTGTTCTGTCTCATCCGGAAGAGAGTCCCTTCCGAGATATAAGAATTCACTGCGGAACAGGCCGATACCCTCCGCATCATTCTCCAGTACATATGCCACATCCGATACGCTGCCGATATTTGCATATACATTGACCTTGCGTCCGCTCTTTGTCACGGATTCACGTCCCTTGTATTCTGCCAGCAGGCTTCTTAGTCTCTGTTCCGTCTGCTGTGCCGCTTCTGCCTGCCGGATCTGCTCTTCCTCCGGATCCAGGTAAAATACTGCTTCCCTGCCGTCCACAATAGCGCGGGTTCCGTTATGGATTTTCTCCAGTTCCAATGGTACCCCTATCAGTGCCGGAATATTCATCATACGTGCAAGGATCGCAGTATGGGAATTCGTTGAGCCATGTACTGTGACAAAGGCCAGGATCTTGCTCTTATCCATCTGTACCGTCTCACTGGGTGTCAGATCATCTGCCACAATGATCGACGGCTCCATAGTACTCCAGTCAATCTGCTCCTCCCCGGACAGATTGCGGACGAGCCGGTTGGAGATATCCCTGACATCCGCAGAGCGGGCCTGCATATATTCATCATCCATGTTGGCGAACATCTCTGCAAAATTATCACCGGTCACTGCCACCGCATACTCTGCATTCACTTCTTCGTTCTGAATCATGCTGTGAATGGCATCCTGATAATCGTCATCCTCGAGCATCATCTGATGCACCTCGAAAATGGCTGCATTGACTTCTCCGACCTCCTGCAGAGCCTTCTCGTATAACTGCCCCAGCTGCGTCATCGTACGTTCCTTAGCCGCATCCAGCCGTTTCAGTTCTTCCGCTGTGTTGTCGATATGGATCCTCTTAACGAGGCTGTCCTTTTTCTTCAAAACACTGACAGGTCCGATCGCTGTTCCCTTATATACGGATTTTCCAATATATTTTTCCATTTTCTACCTTCCAAACTCTGTCGTGCAGGTCTTCTCCTAGAGGTTCTCACGGAAAAACTTCTGAAGCTCTGCTGCGGCGGTATCTTCATCCGCTCCTTCTATCGTGACTTCCACGTTGTCTCCATGCTTCACGCCCATTCCCATGATCGCCATCAGCTTGCTTGCTGCAGCTGATTTCCCCTTACAGGAAAGTGTCACTGTACTCTGATACTTTTTCGCTTCCTTGGCGAGCATTCCCGCAGGACGCGCATGCAGACCGATCTCATCCTTAATGATATAGCTGAACTGTTTCATCGGCAACATTCCTCCTTATTTTATATTTCTTGCTTTAAATATGTAGCATATTGTACATACTTATCGTTCGTCTGGCTGATTACATATACATATTACCCATCTTTTTATTGTTTGTCTACATCACTTTTGATATATTGTATATTTTTGAACATTATCGTAAAATTTTGTAAACTTTTTATAAAAAACTTTATATAAAAAGGCACATCAGCCAAGCTGATGTGCCTCAGACTGTAGACAAAACGCTTTTGGTCAGCACTCCAGAAGCGTTTTTCTTGTTT
>ENA-OOQO01001519-OOQO01001519.1-human-gut-metagenome-genome-assembly--contig:-NODE-1519-length-11149-cov-2.831531_pt1 | contig 11149 bp, 10 predicted proteins | sample MGYA00241088_ERZ501162 | MGnify/ENA primary metagenome ERZ501162 (study PRJEB25962, sample SAMEA2042497) | human gut metagenome | biome: human gut; feature: human-associated habitat; material: faeces... | reverse complement strand
CGACAACTCTGATATCTTATCATGTTTGTCATTGTTTGTCAACAACTTTTTTCATTTTATTTAGAAAATATAGAGCGGAGAAGGAGGGATTTGAACCCTCGCGCCGGTCAACCCGACCTATACCCTTAGCAGGGGCACCTCTTCGGCCACTTGAGTACTTCTCCAGATATTTTCTATATAAAATTACGTCCTTACGTGACGCATTGTTTATTCTACTAAAAACAGTCCTTTTTGTCAACCTCTTTTTTAATTTTTATTATATTTCTGATGCAAATTTCTTAATTGACGTCTCATATAGATTATTTCCATCCTGATCGATTACTACAATGGCCGGAAAATTCTCTACATATAACTTTCGGATTGCTTCTGCACCAAGATCTTCATAACATACAATCTCGGATTTTCTGATACACTTTGAGAGCAGAGCACCTGCTCCACCTACTGCTGCAAAATAGACTGCATGATTGCGGATAATAGCGTCTATAACCTCTTTTGATCTCTTTCCCTTGCCAATCATTGCTTTTTCACCAAGATCAAGCAGGGTAGGGGCATACTTATCCATACGAGTGGCTGTAGTTGGTCCCGCAGATCCAATCGGACGTCCTTCACGGGCAGGAGAAGGGCCCATATAATATATCGTTGCATCTTTGATATCAATCGGTAATTGATCTCCCCGATCCAATGCTTCTATCATCCTCTTATGTGCGGCATCCCTTGCTACATAGATTGTCCCTGTGATGTATACATAATCCCCGGAATGAAGTTTTTTTGTCACTTCTTCTGTGATGGGTGTTGTAATATGCTGATCCATACCTGTTCCTCCTTATATCGTTCTGACTGCATGACGATTTACATGGCAACAGATATTAACTGCCACAGGAAGCCCTGCAATATGTGTCGGATAAGTATTTATATTAACAGCAAGGGCAGTAGTGGTTCCACCTAATCCTCCCGGTCCAATACCAAGCTTATTGATTTTTTCCAGCATTTCTTTTTCCAGATCTGCAACATAAGGAATCTCAGAATGTTCATTTACCGGCCTTGTCAGTGCTTTTTTGGCCAGAATTGCACATTTTTCAAATGTTCCGCCGACTCCAACACCAACTACCATTGGAGGACACGCGTTTGGTCCTGCATCTTTTACGGCAGTAAGAATCGCATTTTTTACTCCGTCTATTCCATCCGCAGGTTTTAACATGAAAATACGGCTCATATTTTCACTTCCAAATCCCTTCGGAGCAAATGTAATCGTCACCTTATCTCCGGGAACAATCGAATAGTGGATAATTGCCGGTGTATTATCTTTCGTGTTTTCACGAAGAATCGGGTCCGCTACAACGGATTTACGGAGATACCCTTCCGTATAACCTTGGCGCACACCTTCATTGATTGCATCTTCCAGCCATTGCCCTTCAAAATGCACGTCCTGACCGATTTCTACAAAAAATACAGCCATTCCGGTATCCTGACAGATAGGAATCATTTCTTCTCCCGCAATTTTAAGATTTTCCTGCAGCTGCAGAAGAATTTTTTTTCCAAGTTCGGATTTTTCTTCTTCTGCCGCCTTTTTCATGGCATGTTCCATATCTTCCGCAAGAAAATGATTCGCTTCAATGCACATTTCTTTTATATTTCTTGTGATTTCTTCTGTCTGTATGGTCCGAATCATGATGGATCACCTTCCGTCTCATTTTCTTCTGTTGCTTCCTCTTCCGGTGGCATCAGTGATTTATCTTCTACGACTCTTGCAATGCTTGCAACCGTCACACCACTTTTGAGATCAATCAGTTTTACACCTGAGGTTACACGTCCCAGTAATGCCGTATCATTTACGCGAATTCGAATGATGATTCCTTCTGTTGTAATCAACATCAGTTCATCATCTTTTACGACAGACTTCACTCCGATCAGATTTCCAGATTTTTCTGTGATTTTATAGCATTTTACACCTTTTCCACCACGGTTCTGTGTTGTAAACTCATTGATCCGTGTACATTTTCCAAGACCGTTCTCCGATACGATCATGACGGACTCTCCCTGGGAAGCCATCTGCATGGCAATTACTTCATCTCCGGCAGTAAGGTTCATTCCAATGACTCCCATTGTCGTACGACCGGTTGCACGGACATCGGCTTCTTTAAACCGGATACACTGTCCATACCGGGTAAATAACAGAATTTCTTCATCATCCCCGGTAATTTTTACTTCGATCAATTCATCATCATCACGCAGACTGATCGCTGCCAATCCTGTTTTCCGGATGTTTTCATAGTCCAGCACGGAAGTTTTTTTCACTATTCCGTTTTTGGTTGCCATAAACAGATATTTATCCTTCTCATAATCCTTGATTGGAATCATTGCGGTAATCTTTTCATCCGGCTGTAACGGAATGATATTGATAATTGCAGTTCCACGGGAAGTACGACTGGCTTCCGGAATTTCATATGCCTTAATCCGGTACACACGTCCCATATTGGTAAAGAACATCAGGTAATGGTGGGAGGTTGTCATAAGCATTTCCACGATATAATCATCCTGAATGGTCTCCATTCCCTTAATTCCCTTGCCTCCACGGTGCTGGCTTTTGAAATTATCGGTTCCCATGCGCTTGATATAGCCAACTTTTGTCATGGTAATGACCGTATTGGTTTCCGGAATCAGATCTTCCATGGAAATATCAAACTCATCGTATCCGATCTGGGTTCTTCTGTCATCGCCATATTTATCTGCAATTTCCAGAATTTCTGTGCGGATAACTGCAAGAAGCTTTTTCTCATCTGCAAGAATCGCCTTAAGTTCCGTGATCTGTGCCATGAGATCTTTATACTCGTTTTCGAGTTTCTCCCGTTCCAAACCGGTCAGGGTCTTCAGACGCATGTCAACAATTGCCTGTGCCTGTGCATCGGATAATCCAAACCGCTCCATCAGGGAATTCTTTGCGTCTGCAGTTGTACGGCTTCCGCGAATAATGGAAATCACTTCATCAATGTTGTCTAATGCAATGATCAATCCCTGTAAAATATGCGCACGTTCTTCCGCCTTGTTCAGGTCAAATCTGGTACGTCTTGTGATAACCTCTTTCTGGTGAATGAGATAATAGTTAAGTAATTCATATAAATTCAGAATTTTTGGCTGGTTATCCACAAGCGCAAGGTTGATAACGCCAAATGTATCCTGCATCTGTGTGTGTTTATATAATAAATTCAAAACAACACTTGGATTTACATCTCTTCGAAGCTCAATAACAATGCGCATGCCTTCGCGGTCAGACTCGTCCCGAAGATCTGTAATTCCATCAATTCTTTTATCTTTGTGCAGTTCTGCAATTTTTTCAATCAGTCTGGCTTTGTTGACCAGATACGGAAGTTCGGTGACAACAATACGGTTTTTTCCGTTATCCATCGGTTCAATATCTGTCACAGCGCGTACACGGATTTTACCACGGCCGGTTCGATATGCCTCATTGATACCGGCAGTACCCAGGATCACACCTCCGGTTGGAAAATCTGGTCCCTTGATGATGTTGATTAATTCATCAATGTCGGTCTCTTTCTCCTCAATATCGTTGTCAATTAATTTCACAACGGCATGAATGACATCCCGCAGATTGTGAGGAGGAATATTTGTTGCCATACCGACCGCAATACCTGTCGTTCCGTTTACCAGAAGGTTCGGGTAGCGCGCCGGAAGTACGGTAGGTTCTTTTTCTGTTTCATCAAAGTTCGGGGTAAAGTCAACGGTATCTTTGTTGATGTCCCGAATCATCTGCATGGAAATTTTTGAAAGCCTTGCCTCTGTGTATCGCATGGCGGCAGCACCGTCACCATCAATGGAACCAAAGTTACCATGACCATCTACCAATGGATATCTTGTATTAAAATCCTGTGCAAGTTTTACAAGTGCTTCGTAAATAGATGAGTCACCATGTGGATGATATTTACCCATGGTATCACCGACGATACGTGCACATTTTCTGTGAGGTTTGTCAGGTCCGTTTCCCAACTCGCTCATTGAAAAAAGAATTCTTCTCTGAACAGGCTTCAAACCATCTCTTACATCCGGAAGTGCTCTTGCTGCAATTACACTCATGGCATAATCAATGTAAGAATCTTCCATTGTTTTCTTCAAATCTACCTCGTGAACTTTATCAAAAATATGTTCATCCATATTTTAGTCTCCTTTTTTAAATAATACAGACCCTGCTCATGTTAAATATCAAGATTTTTAACATATTTAGCATTTGTTTCAATAAATTCTCTTCGTGGTTCGACTTTATCGCCCATTAATGTTGAGAATGTAAGATCTATTTCAGATGATATTTCTTCGTCAAAATATACTTTTTTAAGTATTCTGTGCTCAGGATCCATTGTTGTCTCCCAAAGCTGGGAAGCATCCATCTCACCAAGACCTTTGTATCGCTGTATTTTATTATTCTGGTCCCTGCCTACTTCGGCGAGAATAGCACTAAGTTCTTCATCACTGTAAGCATACCAGACTTTTTTATTCTTTTCTAATTTGTAAAGAGGTGGCTGTGCCAGATATACATGTCCTTTTTTAATTAAATCCGGCATAAACCTGTAAAAGAAAGTAAGTAATAATGTACTGATATGGGCTCCGTCTACATCGGCATCAGTCATTATAATAATTTTGTTATATCTTAATTTGGATATATCAAAATCTTCATGTATTCCTGTTCCGAAAGCTGTTATCATTGTTCTTATTTCCGCATTTCCCAGAATACGGTCAAGTCTTGCTTTCTCAACATTGAGAATCTTACCTCTAAGCGGAAGTATAGCCTGTGTTTCTCTCTTTCTTGCACTCTTTGCAGAACCGCCGGCGGAATCACCCTCGACTATAAAAATTTCACAATTTTCAGAATTCTTATCAGAACAATCTGCAAGTTTACCCGGAAGATTAAAACCATCAAGTGCTGTTTTTCTTCTTGTAAGATCCCTTGCTTTTCTTGCTGCTTCCCTTGCACGCTGTGCAAGAACAGATTTTTCACATATTGTTTTTGCCACAGAAGGATTCTGTTCAAGGAAATATGTCAGTTGTTCTGTAACTACGCTTTCAACAGCTCCTCTTGCTTCGCTGTTACCAAGTTTCTGCTTAGTCTGTCCTTCAAACTGTGGGTCGGCTATTTTGATACTTATAATTGCTGTCAGACCTTCTCTTATATCTTCACCTGAAAGACTTGGGTCCTTTTCTTTTAATATCTTATTGCTTCTTGCATAATCATTGAATGTCTTGGTTACGGCATTTCTGAAACCTGTTACATGAGTTCCTCCCTCAGGAGTTGTTATATTATTAACAAATCCGTATACATTATCGGAATAACCGTCATTATGCTGGAATGCAACTTCAACATTAACTCCGTTTTTATTTCCTTCACAATAAATTATTTCATCATAAAGTGCCTGATTTCCCTTATTAAGGTACTCAACATATTCTTTTATTCCGCCTTCATAGTGAAATACTTTTTCTTTTTTATCTTCCCTGTCATCTTTTAGTGTAATCCTAAGATTTTTGGTAAGAAAAGCCATTTCCCTGAGACGCTGTTTTAATACATTGTAATCATATACAGTATCTTCAAATATTTCTTTATCAGGTAAAAAATGAACCTCCGTACCTGTTTTTTCCATATCACAGCTTCCTACTATTTTGAGAGGATACATAACTTTACCTCTCTCATAACGCTGTTCATATATGTTACCGTTCTGGAATACTTTTACCTCAAGCCATTCTGATAAAGCATTAACAACAGATGCACCTACACCGTGTAATCCGCCGGATACCTTATATCCTCCACCGCCGAATTTACCGCCGGCATGAAGTATCGTAAATACAACTTCTACACCCGGCAGACCTGATTTAGCATTAATTCCTACAGGTATACCTCTTCCGTTATCTATAACCGTTATGGAATTATCTTCGTTAATCTGTACAAAAATTTCTGTACAGAATCCGGCAAGTGCTTCATCTACTGAATTGTCAACTATTTCATATACCAGGTGATGAAGTCCTCTCGAAGATGTACTTCCTATATACATTCCCGGTCTTTTTCTTACTGCTTCCAAACCCTCTAAGATTTGGATTTGGTCTGCTGTATAACCTGCATCGCTCATGTGTAATGCCTCCTGTTATTAATTTTCTTTACTTACTTTTCCATTAGTTACCTTAAAAATTCTGTTAACATTAAATCTGTTATTTATAAATTCATCCAATCCCGTACAAGTCATTATTGTCTGGATATTATGAATACTGTTTAAAAGATAATTCTGCCTGCTGCTGTCAAGTTCGGATAAAACATCGTCCAACAAAAGAATCGGTGTATCTCCTATTTGTTTTTTAACAATTTCTATTTCTGCCAGTTTAAGTGATAATGCCGCAGTTCTTTGCTGACCCTGTGAGCCGTATTTTCTTATATCAACATTGTCAATTAAAAAAATAATATCATCCCTGTGAGGACCTGAACCTGTAGATTTTTGTTTTTTATCCCTATCCCTGGTACTTTTAAGAACACTTTCAAATTCTTCCTCTTTAACACAAGGCTCGTATTTTATAACAATATTTTCCCTTCCGCCTGACAAGGTAAAATGTATTTTACCGATGATTTCATTAAGCTCATTGATAAAAGATTCTCTCTTTCTGATTATCTCTGAACCGTATTTCAGAATATTCTCATCCCATATATCCATAGTATCTTCAAGATAAGGAGAAAAATATATGTCCTTTAAAAGCCTGTTTCTCTGGTCTATTGCTTTATTGTAATTTATAAGACTTTTTACATAAATTTTATCAAGCTGGCACATCTCCATATCCATAAATCTTCTTCTTGCAAAAGGACCTGCTTTAATAATATTAAGATCCTCAGGTGAAAAAAATACTATATTCACAATTCCATAAAGTTCCGACGATTTCTTAATTGGTACACTGTTAACGGCTATTCCCTTTGATTTATTTTTCCTGATATGAATATCTATACGATAATCAATTTCTTTTTTGGATATTACTGTCTTAATGTGGGCCTCGTCTTTTGAAAAATTAATTATCTCTGAGTCCTTACTTCCTTTATGGCTTTTTGATGTACCTGATAAAAATATTGCCTCAAGAATATTAGTTTTTCCCTGTGCATTATCTCCGTAGAGAATATTGGTATTTTCATCAAACTCTATTTTCTCAGTTTCATAATTTCTGAAGTTTTGTAAATCAATAGATTTAATTATCATTCTTCAATTTTAATTTCTTCTCCGTTAAAAGAAACAATATCTCCCGCACGAAGTTTTTTTCCTCTCTGGTATTCTTTTTCACCATTTACTTTAACCATACCTTCAAGAATGACATCTTTGGCTTCCACGCCTGAACTTACCAAATTAGCGGCTTTCAAAGCCTGTCCAAGTTTAATAAATTCTTCTCTTAATTTGATTATCTCCATAAAAAGCTCCTATTCTAGTAATTAACAGGAAGGATAAGATAAATATATCTGTTATCTTTATCTCTTATCGTACATGGTGATTTGGCATTCATAAATGTCATTGATATTGTCTCATCATCAATAACCCTGAGTGCATCTATAACAAACTTAGGATTGAATCCTATCTTTATGTCGCTTCCTTCTTTTTCGATATCAATTTCTTCATTCATCTTACCAACTGTAGAAGTAATGTTGATTTTAACCGAACCATCCTCAATATCAAAAATTACAGGTTTCTTATTGCCTTCTTTTACAAAAAGAGTAGCTCTGTCAATACAATCAAGAAGTTCCCTTTTGTTGATTGTTATTTTTGTCTCATAATCTTTTGAAAGCATCTGATTAATCTTGAAAAATTCACCTTCGATTAACCTTGATATAACGATTGTTTTATCAAATTCAAATAAAATGTGATTATCTGAAAAATATACATCAACCATACTTTCAGCATCACCCGTAATTATCTTGGAAATTTCATTTAAAGTCTTACCCGGAACTATAACTTTAATATCGTTGTAAATATTATTTAATTTAACGTTACGGATAGAAACTCTGTACCTGTCAAGGGATACAACTTTAAGGTTATCTTCTGTTACTTCAAAAAGTTCACCTGTCATTATGAGGTTACTTTCATTATCACCTATAGAAAATATAGTCTGTCTTATAAGTTCTTTTAAATCAAACTGTGAAATTGTAATCATATTATTCTTTTCGATGTAAGGAAGGTAAGAAAAATCTTCACCATCTCTTGCAGGAATATTAAATACTGATTTCTCACATGTTATTGATGCATTAAAATTACTGTCAGTCTCGATTGTAATTTCACTGTCAGGAAGTTTACGGATAATATCGGCAAAAAACTTAGCTTCGATTGCAATTTTACCTTTTTCGATAATATCGCCATCGATTGTAGTTTCAATACCAAGTTCCATATCATTAGCAGTTAATTTAATATCAAGTTCAGTTGCATCAATAAGAATACATTCAAGTATGGTCATAGTTGTTCTTACCGGAACTGCTCTGAGAGTTATATTAACTCCTTTAAGTAATTCTGATTTAGTACAGACGATTTTCATAATGTGTATAATTCCTCCTTGGCGAAAATATTATTATATTTATAAAAAAAATTAGTAGTAGTAGTAGTAGGGGCTGTGAATAAGTTGAAAACCGATCTTAAGTCCCTTAAATAAAGGATTTGTGACTGGGACAACAATATGGAAAACCGTAATAAACGATGTTGAAAATATTGAAGTTATCCACATTTAAAGCCCTAAACTTATTAAAACAAAATAAAAATTAAAAGATATCCACATATAATACCCGCTTGTCCACAGAAAAATGTGTAAAAGTCGTATTAATTGTTTCCTATTATAATAAATTATAGAATTATGAAGGATTAATCTTTTTCTTTATGATTTCAAGTGTATTAGCAAAAGAAGCATCTTTGGCAAGTGTCTCCGCCACCTTATCACATCCGTGGGAAACAGTAGTATGATCCCTGTCACCAAGATAAGATCCTATTTTAGTAAGTGGAATATCAGTAAGGCTGCGGCAAAGATACATTGCTATCTGACGTGGCCATGCTATTTTCTGATCTCTCTTCTTGGAAATAAGGTCTTCAACGGAAATCTGGTAATGTTCTGCAACTGTCTGGATTATCAATTCAGGCGTAACTTCCCTGTGAGCATTAGGAGATATAAAATCTCTTAAAACCTCTTCTGCAAGGGAAACATTGATTGGCTTTTTACTGAATTTGGAAAAAGCAACAAGCTTGGTAAGAGAACCCTCAAGTTCTCTTATGTTGGACTTGATATTGGTAGCAATGTATTCAAGAACATCCATATCAATATTATAACCTTCTATTTCACCTTTTTTATGTAAGATTGCCATCCTGGTCTCATAATTAGGAGGAGAGATGTCAACGAGAAGACCGTTTGTAAAACGTGATTTAAGTCTGTCTTCAAGAGTCTCAAAATCCTTAGGTGGTCTGTCTGAAGATATAATAACCTGTTTTTTTGCTTCACGAAGAGTATTGAAGGTATGGAAAAATTCATCCTGTGTACTTTCCTTACCTATAATAAACTGTATATCATCAATTAAAAGAACATCGACGTTACGGTATTTTTCACGGAAGTTCTTATTACTTGTATTTTTTTCTGTCTTGATGGATTCAATAAGTTCATTGGTAAAAATCTCAGAAGTTACATACATAACTTTAAGAGAAGGATTCTGTTTAATAATATAATTACCTATAGCCTGCATAAGATGAGTCTTACCAAGTCCCACACCTCCGTATAAAAAGAGAGGATTATATGTATCTCCCGGAGATTCAGCAACTGCCAAAGAAGCTGCATGGGCAAAATTGTTATTATCACCTACTACAAATGTCTCAAATGTATATTTAGGATTAAGACCTGCTTTAATGATAAGCGAATTAAGTGACTCCACAGGTTCTTTAACTACAGGCTGAGGGTTAGCAAGATCCGGTGTACTTATAAAACGTACATCATAACTGTGATCAAAAAAGTTAGATATAGTTGTAATGAAATGATTAGTATAATTATTCTTAATATGATTAACTACACGAGGATCCGGAACAAAAATAGTAACGGTATAATCATCTATGGAATAAGGTTGTAAAGGAAGAATCCATGTTTTGAATGGCAAATCACCCATATCATAAGAAATCTTAATGGTATTGATGATTTCTTCCCACTTTTCTTTTAAAATGTTAATCATGATGCTGCTCCTAAAAAAACGATAATATCTCACGATATTCAACACCTATTTTACCTCATTTTAAAGAAATTTTCAACTTTTAATAAAAAATGATTGTGAATTGATATATGCACAAAATAAATGGCTTAAAAACGTTAATGAGGGTATTTATAAACACTATTTAAACACTTTATCCCCAAAGTTATCCACATAATGTTGATAACAATAAATGCTTGACTTTATAAAGGTTTTTGAATAGAATGAGAATGATGTTCTATAATATAGGACAAAAATATTACAAGGAGGTGTATTCGCATGAAGATGACATTCCAGCCTAAGAAGAGATCAAGATCTAAAGTTCATGGATTCAGATCAAGAATGAGCACTGCCGGTGGAAGAAAAGTTCTTGCTGCCAGAAGAGCAAAAGGTAGAAAAGTATTATCAGCATAGGCCGCAAAAAGTGTGGCCTTTTTCTTTCTCACTATAAGTTATGAAAGAGAGTGTATTACATGAACGGATATGAGTCTTTGAAAAGTAATATGAATTTTCAGAATGTATATAAGAACGGTGTTTCTTATGCAAATAAGTATCTGGTTATGTATGTTTTGGAGAATCGAACGGATAATCTCAGATTGGGAATATCTGTGAGTAAGAAAGTCGGGAACAGTATTGTCCGACACCGGTTGACACGTTTAATACGTGAGAGCGTCCGGTTGAACAGCGGAAGTATTCTTAAAGGATATGATATTGTCATTATTGCAAGAGCCAATTTAAAAGGTAAGAATTATGCAGATACAGAAAGTGCATTGTTACATCTTTTAAGGCTTCATAAAATTTTATCTATATAATAGGAAGAGATTATGAAAAAAATACTTATAAAAATGATTAAATTTTATAAAAAGAATATATCACCGCTTAAAAAACACGCAACATGTATCTATACGCCTACATGTTCCCAAT
>ENA-OOQO01001517-OOQO01001517.1-human-gut-metagenome-genome-assembly--contig:-NODE-1517-length-11150-cov-1.636233_pt1 | contig 11150 bp, 7 predicted proteins | sample MGYA00241088_ERZ501162 | MGnify/ENA primary metagenome ERZ501162 (study PRJEB25962, sample SAMEA2042497) | human gut metagenome | biome: human gut; feature: human-associated habitat; material: faeces... | reverse complement strand
CCGAACGGGAAGGGGGACAAACGACCGGATTACAGGACATAACTTCATTCGACGAACACGCCGTGTACGAACAGGAATTATATTCTCCCGGTTCGACAGGACGATTATTTTTAGGCGACGATTTCCGTTATACGACATCTAAGAGTTTTACATTCGAACTTCCCGGTGTAGACAATTCCTCTCCTGTAAAATTAAGAACTTCTTTCGGAGCGAAAATATTAGGTGGAACTGCCACACTTGTCTTTACCCGCAATGGACAAACTCTTCCATCGAGCAACACCGACAATATAGGAGCAGGATCGAGCAGTTCTTATGACTTCGTAAGAATGACCTCGACGCTCAAAGAAATCGACCTCGACAGCGAGGAACTGGCTTTTACGCTCCTTTTCCGACAAAACGGAGGTTCTCTCTCTATGGCCCGTCTCAATTATTTTCGGTTCAACTACAAAAGAAAATTGCAATTATACAACGGAAGTATCCAATTCCGGCTGGGTCAGCTCCCTGCGAACAGTTGCTATAACCTGCAAGGTTACTCGACGACGACTCATATCTGGGATATATCGGATCCTCTGAATCCCGTTTCTATCAAACCCAACGTCAACAACGGTAATGCACGTTTCGTGCCGACGAAAGGAAATGAAGAATACATTGCATTCAACGAACAAGCTACCGTTGCCTCGGTAGAGTTTATTGAAAAAGTGCCTAACCAAAATTTACACGGTTTGACAACCCCCGACATGGTTATCCTCACGCCCAAAGAATATATCTCCTACGCCCAAAGCATCGCTCGATTGCATAATGAGAACGACGGTATGGAGGTAGCTGTCATCGACCATGAAACCGTATTCAACGAATTCTCCTCGGGAACACCCGATGCGACAGCCTATCGACGACTGATGAAAATGTTTTTCGATCGAAAAGGCGGCCTCGACGGAGAGCCTTTATACCTGTTGCTTTTTGGAAAAGGATTATACGATAACCGAAAAATAGGAGAAACCGGTAAATATGTGAAATACCCCACACTCCTCACATACCAGCACGGCAGCGGAACAGACGAACGTCAATCCTATACGACAGACGATTACTTCGGATTCCTCGACGACGATTCCGGGAATAGAATAGCGTCGGATAAACTCCGTGTCAATATAGGCCGTTTGCCCATAAAAAGCGAACAAGAAGCCAAAGATGTGGTATCCAAATTATACAATTATATAGAGAATAACGATAAGGGCTCTTGGAAAAATCAGGTTCTTGTCGTCGCCGACGATGAAAATTATGCCATTCACATGGAACAGGCCGAAGAGATTTGCAGCATTATGGAGAATAGCGATGCCCACTGTTTCATCAACAAAGTCTACACGGATGCTTACACGGCAGAAATAGGCTCCACGGGACGAACATACCCTTCGGCCAAGAAAAAATTATTACAAATTTTAGATGACGGCGTTCTCGTAGTAGATTATATAGGTCACGGCAGTACCGTGGCATGGACACATGAAGATTTGTTGAATATAGGCGACATTCAATCCATGTATTTAAAAAGATTGCCACTGTTTATCACAGCGACTTGTGACTTCGGACGTTACGATCACGAAGAAACATCGGGTGGAGAAATCCTTTGCCTGAATCCGAACGGAGGAGGTATAGCCCTCATCACCACGACCCGAGTCGTTTATATCAGCGACAATCACTATCTCAATAGTGGTGTCGCGCAACAAATATTCAAAAAAAATGAAAATCACGAGTATCCACGACTCGGCGACATATTGCGTGAAGCGAAATGCAACATTGCACAAACAGACAGCAACAAATTGAACTACACCCTATTGGGAGATCCGGCTCTAAAATTATTATACCCCGATTACCAAATTAAGGTAACCGAAATAAACGGGCATGACATCACTCAAACCACACCGACCATACAAGCGAGAGATTCCGTTTCTATAAAGGGAGAAATATATACCCCCGGCGGAGAAAAAGCGACCGATTATAACGGTATCATCTGTCCGACAGTCTATGATTCCGAAGTAACCGTAGTAACCCACGGTTATGGAGAGGAAGGCAAAGCCATAGAATTTAAAGAAAGGAGTAACCGCCTTTATGTGGGAAAAGACTCTATCGTCAACGGAATTTTTGAAATTTCATTCAAAGTCCCGAGAGAAATCAACTTTGCCGATGACAAGGGATTGATAAATCTATATTGCTATAACGATGAAGGTCAAGAGGGAAACGGCAATGAATCCAACTTTATCGTAGGAGGATTTAACGACGACTCGAACGAAGATTTTGAAGGTCCGCAGATATATTCTGCCTACCTCAACTCCGAAGAGTTCAAATACGGTGATACGGTCAACGAATCGCCTCTGTTTATGGCCGAGGTGTATGATGAATCGGGAATAAACATATCCGATGCCGGTATCGGGCATCAGATGACTATTACCTTAGACGATAAAACCGTATATACCGACGTATCTTCTTACTTCCAACCGGCATTGGGCGAATTCGGCAGAGGGTTTATCGCATACCCTTTGAGCGGACTGAGCGAAGGGGAACACTCTTTACGATTAAAAGTGTGGGACACCGAAAACAATTCGTCGGAAACCGAAATAGGCTTTACGGTAAAGGCCGGATTAAAACCTGTTATTTATGACTTGTATGCCGATCGTAACCCGGCCAGCACTTCGACAAATTTCTATTTGAGACACAACAGACCGGATGCCGTGATAAACGTAACCATATCGGTATATAATCTGATGGGGGTAGAAGTATGGCGTTATACGGGGAAAGGTCTCTCCGACATGTACAAGTCCTACCCGATTACATGGGATTTGACCGACGGTAGCGGAACTCGCGTTCCCGGTGGTATCTACTTGTACAAAGCGATTATATCGACCGACAACGAACACGAAACCACTCGTTCAAAAAAACTCTGTGTGACCGGCAGAGAATAGCCTGTTTCTTCGACAAGGATATACATCGCCGATTCCTTTTAAGGGATCGAGTAAAAAATATTTGAACCAAATTTCAGTATTTTGTTATATCTTTGTATATCAAACAGTCAAAAAGATGTATAATTCGGAATCGAAATCTACAATTAAATTACCGGAGCCTTCGCTTCGCAGGCTTCCGTGGTATTTGGCTTATATAAAATTGCTACAAACAAAAGGAGAAGAATATGTTTCTTCCACACAAATAGCAAAGGAAATAGGCGTAGATTCGTCGAAAATAGCCAAAGACCTCTCTTTTATCAATATTTCGGGGAAAACACGTGTCGGTTATGAAATAAATTCGTTAGTCGCTGTACTGGAAGAATTTCTCGGATTCACGTCTATGCACAAAGCATTCATTTTCGGAGTCGGAAGTTTAGGGGCCGCACTCATGCAAGATTCGGGATTGTCGCAATACGGTCTCGAAGTCGTTGCCGGGTTCGATGTCAAACCCGAGTTGGCAGGAACCTTCATTAATCATATTCCGGTATATCCCCTGTCTCAATTCGCTCAAAAGCAAAAAGAGTTGGGTGTACAAATAGGAATCTTGACCGTCCCGATAGACAAGGCTCAAAGTGCGACAGAAGAGATGATAGCCGGAGGTATCAAAGCGATTTGGAACTTTACCCCTTACCGGATTCGAGTTCCCAAACATATAGTTATTCAAAATACATCTATTTATGCTCATTTAGCCGTTATGTTCAATCGGTTAAATAATATCAAGTAAATCTCATGAAAATAATTGCCGTCGGTTGGAATTATAGAGGACACAATGCAGAGATGAACCAAAAAGAAACTCCTCAAAATCCCATTATTTTTTTAACCCCCGACATGTCTTAAAAAAAAAAGGAAAAGCCATTTTTTTTACCTCAATTCTCCGACCGTATCGAATACGAAACCGAATTGGTTTTCCACATTTCCCGATTAGGGAAAAACATAGCCAGTAAATTTGCACATCGATACTACGACTCTGTAACGGTAGGTATCGATTTCACGGCCAGAGACAAGCAAGCCGAAGCAAGGGCGAACGGAAATCCGTGGGACATTGCAAAAGGATTCGACAACTCGGCTCCCATCGGAAAATTCATTCCATTACCCGAACAAACACCCAAAGCCGACAATATAAATTTCTCTTTGTTTATAAACGGAGTAAAAGTACAACAAGGCAATAGTCAAGATATGATTTTCCACATCGATGAACTCATCGCTTATATCAGCCAATTCTATACCTTGAAGATAGGAGACCTCATCTTTACCGGGACACCGGCAGGAGTAGGACTCGTAAAAATAGGAGACCATCTCGAAGGATATTTGGAAGAAACAAAAGTACTCGATTTTTTTGTTAAATAGCCATTAGTTTATACCAATGCCTCATACGATTAAGCGAACACAAAAACAACGAATATTATCCATTATAGCTTGTTTTTATATTTTACTCCAACCTACATACGGAAGAGATCGACAAGACTATGCGGAAAACTCCATATTAGCGGAAGGCAATTGGGTAAAGATATCGACAACCGATGCAGGAATTTACCAAATAACAGAAGACTCTTTGAGGGCTTGGGGTTTTACAGACCCTTCGAAAATAAAACTGTTCGGATATGGAGGAACCGTTATCGATGAACTGTTTGCAAACAGCGATAACTACATAGACGACCTACCGCAAATTCCGCTTTGGCGACATAACAACAAACTATATTTTTATTCGCAAGGCACTACCAAATGGTCTTTCGATTCTGCCAGTCAAGAATTTGTACATCGGCTTCACCCCTATTCTACATATGCCTGCTATTTCCTGACAGATAGGAATATCGAATCTACCGACTTTCCTACCATATCATCTTCCTTACCGACCGAAATCGATACCCCGATTACCGTATTCGACGACTATGCCCTACACGAAAAAGAATTAATATCGGTAGGCAAAACGGGACAAAATTTCTTCGGTGAAGATTTTCTATCGAATTCGAATCAAGACTTCACGTTTCACCTATCGGGAGCACAACCCTCTCCGATAAAAATAAGAGTATCTTTCGGAGCAAAAATCAGTGGAAGCGAAGGGTATATACACATTTCTTACAATGGGACCGAATTACCGACCAATACCTCGAACAAAATCACAAAATATTACGATAGCCATGAATTTCTTCGAGTAGCTTCCCCACTTAAAACAGTGAACCGAGCCGAGGAAGAATCAACGATAAGCCTTCGCTACGCCAGTACTGGAACAACCCTATCGGCATATCTCGATTACATCAGACTCAATTATAAACGTAAGTTACAATTATACAACGGGCAAGTCTGCTTTCGTTTTATCAACCGGCAAACCGACAATTATTACCAAATAGAAAACAGTACAGCCACAACATTGGTTTGGGACGTCACTACGCCCCATAGACCGAAAAACATTACAACCTCATTCGATAACAACACAACCTCATTTACACCAGAAGATGCTCAGCTCAGAGAGTTCATTGCGTTCGACCCGGAACAAAATTTTCCTTCTCCGTCCTTCGTACGGCAAATCGAAAACCAAAACTTACACGCATTGAATATCCCCGAACTAACGATCATCACCCCAGCAGCATTACAGACAGAAGCCGAACGCGTAGCTCAGCTGCACAGAGAAGAAGGACTAACCGTCGCAGTTATTGAACAAGAAAAAATTTTCAACGAATTTTCATCGGGAACACCCGATGCCTCGGCCTATCGAAGATTAATGAAAATGTTTTACGACAGAGCCGAAGGTAATGAAAACGTTCGTCCGCGTTATCTGCTTCTTTTCGGAGACGGTTCTTACAACAACCGCAAATCTATGGAAAAGTTACATTCACCCGAATGCAACATGTTACTTACCTACCAATCGAAAACAAGTATCGACGAACGAGAATCATTCGTTATAGAAGATTATTTCGGTTTCTTGGAAGACAATTCGGGCGAAGAAATAAAGGTCGATAAAGTATGTTTAGGAATCGGTCGTTTTCCCATTTCCTCGATTAAAAACGCACGATTGGTAGTAGATAAACTATATCGATATGTACACGACAAAGACTTCTCCTCATGGAAAAACAATATCTGCATAGCTGCCGACGATGGAGACGAAGCGATACACGCCGAACAAGCCGATAGAGGAAGTGACACCCTTTTACTCAAAAATACTTCTCAACCGAGATTGGGATTCAGAGTGAATAAAATATACATCGACTCCTATTACATGGATCCCCAAACAAAAAAATACCCCGAAGCCAATCGGGAGTTGATGAAACAATTTAATGAAGGTATGCTCGTCTTCAATTATATAGGGCACAATGACTCCGAAGTAGGGTTTACCGGAGAAGGATTATTTTCCCGATATGAAATGGACCATCTTACCAATACGCGGTTACCCCTATTTATCACTATCACATGCGACTACTGCCAATTCGACGCAGAAGACGTTTCAGCCGGAGAGAACGTATTCCTCAACCCCTCTGCCGGAGCCATAGCCTTAATAACGACTACCCGTGTGGTTTATACCGATGGAAACGATAAAATCAATCGACGATTAATGAAGCGACTCTTAGAACGGGATTCCAATGGTTCTCCTTTACGAATAGGAGATGTTTTAAAACTGGCTAAACGAGATTTCAACACCGAAATCGACAAGAACAAACTCAACTACGTTCTTATCGGAGACCCGGCTTTAAAACTTGCTTACCCCGAACATTCCATACAAGTTACCCGTATAAACGGAAATAGCGGCGAAAAAAATATCGAAATGATTCCGGGCAAAAATTATACGGTGGAGGGTGAAATACGATCTCACCAAAATGAGCTACTTTCCGATTTCAACGGTTATATATACTATAACCTATATGACAAAGAAAAACAGTTCACCACATTGGCACATCAAGACAAAAAAACATGGACTTATACGCATCGCCCCGATTTATTGACTACCGGTAAAGGCACGATACAAAACGGGACATTCCGAATCACCGTCACACTCCCGATTGACAATTCACATTCCGGAAAATCCGGGCTGCTAAATTTGTACGCCTATGACGAATCGGGCAGAGAAGCCAACGGATATACCGATAAATTAATCGTCAGCACGGCTGTCGAACCGATAACAGAAGATATACAAGGCCCCGACATCGAGTTCGCCGGAATTAACGACGATTCCTTCACCGAAGGAATATTAGTAAACAATCCGGCCACGTTCGTTTGTAAATTCTCGGACCCTTCCGGTATATGGAGCGGAAACAGCTTAGGCAAACAAATGACCTTATCGCTCGATGGCGCATGTATCGAAGAAAACGTCGCTCGCTATTACAAGCCTATCGCAGAAAGCGAGATTCCCGAAGGAGAATTCATATATCCCCTTCCCCGACTGAGTAATGGATTGCATACACTTACATTCAAAGTATTCGATACCTTAGGAAATTCATCGGAAGTAACCATAGCCTTCGAAGTCAAAGAGAACAGCGAAACATATACCATCTCCCTTGAAGAAGAACCGGCGACCGAAAGAGCGACAATCTCGTGTCAGGACCAAAACGGGAACGACGTCACAGAATCGAAACATACCCGAATCTCTGTTACTAACACCTTAGGCGAAGAAATCTGGTCGTATGAAACGACCGAGAATAACCCGTTCCCCTTGACTTGGAATCTCCAAGACAACAACGGAAAGAGAGTATCGGCCGGTCAATACTATTGCAAGGGTTATTTCGAAACATCTGCCGGGACAATCGTTACACCCGCTAAAAAAATCGTGGTTATCACGCAATAATCCCCACGATTCTCTGTTTATTATATACATGTAATTCGTAATGTCAGCAAAGATGAAAAGACTGTCTTTTTATATTATAACAATTATTCTTGTATCGCTATTCTTGCCGGTATATGCCTTTGCAGCCAACGGAAATTCGACCAAGAATGAATTCAACCCTATCAATACAGGAGTCACTTCGCTAAGCATAACTCCCGATTCTCGTGGAGCATCGATGGGTGACTTAGGTGTCGCCACCGACCCCGATGCAAACTCTCAATTCTGGAACCCTTCCAAATATGCTTTCGCTTACAGCCAAGCAGGTGTATCTCTATCGTACACACCGTGGTTACGCAAACTGGTAAACGACATCTATTTGGCCTATTTAGCGGGGTATTGGAAATTGGGAAGCAGCGATTTACAGGCATTAAGTGCCTCTTTACGCTATTTTTCATTGGGAGAAATCGTACTCACCGATAATCAAGGAAACGCACAAAATAGCATAACCCCTTATGAAATGGCTTTCGATGTAGGATATTCCCGCAAATTGTCCGATAAATTTTCTATGGGTGTCGTATTCCGTTACATTTATTCCGACTTAGGGTTTCATTACGACGAATCGAGTGTTTCCGATGCATCGGGTGCATCGGCCTTCGCTGCCGATATATCGGGATACTACACGACTTATCCCATCATAGGTCGTAACGAATGCCAATGGTCTCTGGGTTTCAATATCTCCAACATCGGTACTAAAGTATCTTATGACGGAGGTAATGAAAACGCATTCCTACCTACTAATTTGAAAATAGGTACATCGTTTCTTTTTCCATTAGCCGAATATAACACACTATCGTTGAACCTCGATCTCAACAAGTTATTAGTTCCTTCTACCCCTCAAGTTTCCAATTACGAAACAGAAGAAGAGTATGAAGAAGCCAAAGAGAAATGGCAAAATACCTCACCTATATCCGGTATATTCAAATCGTTTACCGATGCTCCGGGAGGATTCAAAGAGGAGCTTCGAGAAATAAACTTTTCGATAGGAGCCGAATATTCTTACAATCAACAATTCTTCCTGAGAGCCGGATACTTCAACGAAAACAAATACAAAGGAAACCGCAAATATTTTTCTTTCGGAGCCGGATTTTCCTTGAACGTATTGAAAATAGATGCGGCATACATGGTGGCAACAGCACAAACAAGTCCTTTGGATCAAACACTTCGTTTCACCCTCTCGTTCGATATGGACGGGCTTAAAGACCTTCTGGGAAGACGATGAAAACACGTATAGGTTTCGGATTCGATGTCCACAAATTGGTCGAAGGACGGGAATTATGGTTAGGAGGAATACGTATCGAGCACACCCTCGGACTTCTGGGACACTCCGATGCCGATGTTCTTATTCATGCCTTATGCGATGCCCTGCTCGGAGCGGCGAACATGCGCGACATAGGATTTCACTTCCCCGATACGGCCAACGAATATAAAAACATAGACAGCAAGATTTTACTAAAAAAGACCGTGGAGCTCATTCGAGAAAAAGGATTTTCGATAGGAAATGCCGATATAACGGTCTGCGCCGAACGCCCTAAACTCAATCCTCATATTCCTCTCATGCAAAAAACACTTTCAGAATGTATGGGCATCGATCTTGAAGATATATCCATTAAAGCCACTACTACCGAAAAATTAGGCTTTACAGGAAGAGAGGAAGGAATTTCTGCTTATGCCGTAGTACTTTTGGAAAAATAACGAAGAGAAAGCCGTAAAATCAACAGCCTTCTCTTCTCTTTTCTGCGATTTCTTTAACCAAACAATTCTCAGAAAAAAAGGGCTATGACCCAATAAGTAGCCCACAAGTTCAATTCATGGTCTTTTCGCAGAAAATAAACAGGAAAATCCCCTCTTTCGTAATCTCGTCTAAACGAAATAGACTCACGAAACTTTAAAATAAAAAAGCGTGAGCCTGATAGTTTATCCTATTCGAGGTTCAGCAAAACCTTTGGTGGATAAACAACCAGCCCACGCTTGTCCATATAACAAGCGTAGGCGCTTAGTTGTCTATTACCCCACCATAAAAAGAATTTTGCTGATTCCGAATAGAGGTAATATTCTAAACGCTTATATTCCCAATATTTTTTCAAAGATACTCTTTTTCCCATGAGACGTCCAAAAACTCCCCGTTTTTTAACATTCTCAACAGATACGTTTTTATGAACAGATTGTATCTGGCTTCGTAAAAGTTCGCTATTTTTGCAATAGATGCGAAACAGGATACAACTCGACATAAAAATGAGCGAATACATTTTATTCGGTTTTCACCTTTCCGTATTTTTGCAGCAACATGAAACGCTATGGATTCTGACAAACGAGTATTGATAGGTATGAGCGGTGGTATAGACAGCTCTGCCGCATGCATGATATTACAAGAACAAGGGTACGAAGTGATCGGTCTCACCATGCGCATGTGGGATTTACCCCGACATTTCCCGAACGAAGGACAAACGATTCCTCAATTTGCCATAGAGGCCAAAGAACTGGCAGAGAAGATAGGAATAGAACACCACATTCTCGATGTAAGAGACGATTTCAAGAGAACGGTCATAAAAAGTTTTACCGACGAATATTTAAAAGGGAATACTCCCAACCCATGTGTTCTTTGCAATAAACAATTCAAATGGCATTACCTCTTGCAGGAAGCAGACCGGTTGAATTGCCAATGGGTCGCCACCGGACATTATGCTCGGATTTCACGGAAAAATAATCGCTTCATACTAAACAGAGGCGCCGATTCTAAAAAAGATCAATCTTACTTTTTGTGGAAACTCGGACAGCAGGAACTTGCCAGAACCATTTTCCCGTTAGGCGACATCACCAAAGAAGAAATAAAACAATACGTCGAGAAAAAAGGATTCCACGAAAAAGTCGAAAAAAAAGAGAGCATGGAAGTTTGTTTCATACCGGGAGACTATCGGGACTTTTTACGTGAACAACTTCCTGATTTAGACAGGGAAGTGGCAGGAGGATATTTTATCGATGCCACCGGACGGAAGCTCGGACAGCACAAAGGATTCCCATTCTATACCATAGGGCAGCGTAAAGGATTGGAGATAGCTTTGGGGAAGCCCATGTTCGTCACCCGCATAAATCCGATAAAAAACACGATACGGTTGGGAGAACGGTCGGAACTGCTCACCCGGAATATGGTTATTACCGATGTTATCGAAACCATACCCGGCATTCTGAATACATCGGAACCGGTCGACGTTCAAATTCGTTACCGCAGTGCGGCTATACCAGCGACCCTTCGCAAAGGAGAAACTCCTAACGAATGGATAGTCTGCTTTCAATCCGATGCTTCGGCGGTAACTCCGGGGCAATCGGCAGTCATTTACCAGAACGACTGT
>ENA-OOQO01001515-OOQO01001515.1-human-gut-metagenome-genome-assembly--contig:-NODE-1515-length-11163-cov-1.822020_pt1 | contig 11163 bp, 13 predicted proteins | sample MGYA00241088_ERZ501162 | MGnify/ENA primary metagenome ERZ501162 (study PRJEB25962, sample SAMEA2042497) | human gut metagenome | biome: human gut; feature: human-associated habitat; material: faeces... | reverse complement strand
TGTGACAAGTTCTTTGATTTTCTCTAACAGAGGATCTTCTGGTTCTTTCCAAAGTTCTGTCTCTGTCTTGGTAAGTTCCCAGACACATCTCTCCCGGTTAAAGTTCAACCATAGTTTCTGATCCTGCTGGTCACGCCCTGCCACTTCCAGAACTGCTTTATTATCTGTACGCTTTTCTTTCTGCATAACAAACGCTCCATCCGCAGCTCCAAGCAATCCATTCGTACCTGAAATCATATCGAAACTATCTGAAGATTCCATTTTCCTTGTATGATGCACAACCAGAAAACAGATGCCATATTTATCACTGAATGCTTTCAGCTTTGTTACAATCTCATAATCGCTGGCATAACTGAATTTATCTCCACCGACCTCTCGAACCTTCTGAAGAGTATCAATGATAATCAGTCTTGCATCTTTATGCTCTGTCACAAACGTTACAAGCTGCTTTTCCAGTCCGTCATTGAGTGATTTGGATTTTGTAGCAAAATAAAAATTCTCACTGCCTTCCATTCCAAACATCTGTGATAACCGTTTTTGCAATCTTGCATAATCATCTTCCAATGCCAGGTACAGAACCGTTCCCTGTCTGACTGAAAAGCCCCACAATGGAATTCCTTTACTGATGTGATACCCGATCTGTGCCATAAAGAATGATTTTCCAATTTTCGGTGAACCAACAAACAGGTACGTTCCGTTATACAGAAGTCCATCTATAATCGGCAGTTTTGGTGGATATGCGGTGTCGTATAATTCCATCATAGAAACTGTTTCCAGATCATCTGGATTCTTTTTATTTGCTGATTTTGCTGTATTTCCCACATTATTTGTGGCTTGCAGATTGCCCTTACCGGGCAAATCTGCTATACTTTGGTTGGTTAATTTATTACTTGATGACTGTTCCACATCTGCGCCAACAGATGCAATCGGAGCAGTCATTTTTTCTTTTTCTGTCATTCATTTTCCCCTTTCAATCCATACAATGTCTCTGCAACCAATCTCAGGGTACTCAGCAACTCTTCGTTTTCCTCACTGCATTTTTCCAGACGTTTCAGTTCTTCATAAATCTCTGCCATCTGATTTCGCAATGCTTTATAGACTCTTGGGTTCCCCTGTACCACAATTTCCCGATCAGTTAATCGTTTTGTGATATAGTCCTGCTTGCTAAGTCCTGACAATCGGACACATGCATCAATCTGCTCTGCTTCTTCCGGTGATACCCGGAATGCTACGATTTTGTTTCTCCATCTTCCTTTACTGTCCAGATTCTTCTCCATTTGATTTTTCCATCCTTTCAATATCCAACTGTTCTGCCATCTGTGTCTGCTCACTTGGAAACAAATGTGCATATCGGTAAGTGATATCAATGCTCTCATGTCCCATTCGATCTGCAATTGCTAATACCGTAAATCCCATATTGATCAATAACGATACATGGGAATGTCTCAAATCATGCACACGGATTCGCTTCACCCCAGACACTTTTGATCCTCTGTTCATTTCATGATGCAGATAAGATTTGGAAATCGTGAAAATCCGTTCGTCCTCTTTCGGCTCATACAGCATTTTCAGATAATCCTGCATCTCATTACATATAAATTGTGGCATCTTGATAAATCTGTTACTTTTAAATGTCTTTGGTGGGGTAATCACATCTTCCCGGTTTAATCTTTGATATGATTTATTAATTCGCAGTGTATGCGTTGTAAAGTCAAAATCCGCTGGTGTCAGGGCAAGCAACTCGCCTTCACGGATACCACACCAGTAAAGCATTTCAAAAGCGTAGTAAGAAACTGGTTTATCCATCATCACATCTGCAAATTTCAGATATTCTTCTTTTGTCCAGAACAGCATTTCCTTATATTCCTCTATTGCTATATTTCCAGCTTTCTGTGCCGGATTAGAAGGCAAATGATAAAAATCAACTGCATGATTGAAAATGGCACTTAACTGGCTGTGGATTTTCCGCAGATATGAAGCAGAATACCCTTTTCCATTTGCTCTCTTAAATGCAAGCAAATGATTCTGCCATGCAATCACATCTTTTGGTTCAATTTCTGCAATCTTTCTCTCCCCAAAGTATGGAAGAATTTTTGTTCTGGCAATATTATTCTTAGTTCCCCATGTGTTATCCCGGATTCGTTCCTTTTTATCTTCTACATAGATTTCATAAAAACTTGCGAAAGTCATATCCAGTTTTGCATCATGCTTTAACATTTGTTCGTGTTCCCACATCTGCGCTTCTCGCTTCGTAGGAAATCCTCGTTTTGAAGTCTGTTTCGTTTTCCCTGTCCAGTCGGTATACCGATAAACCACTCGCCACTTCCCAGTGACATTATCTTTGTAAATACTCATACAAATTCTCCTCTCTCTTACACTTCGCTGTAACATACTTTTTTGCGGAAATAATTGGTGTTTACTCTGCCAGCTACCGTAAGATAACCCAGCTTCTGTAATTCTTCATTTAGCTGTTTGACAATCTTATAAGCATAAGACTTGGAAACTCCCAGTTCCGCTGCAACTTCTTCTACTGTCATAAAAGTTCTGTTCGTCACATCGCATCCCTTCTTTCTATCTTAACGTAATTTGTTTAAGTCGTTACATTTGCATGATACTAAACATTTGAATTTAAGTCAAGCAGTTTTATAAGAATATTAAATTTTTTTGTTTAAGTTCTTCTTGCTATCCGAAATTGCTCATGCTATACTGAACCTAAACAGAATTGTTTTATTTTCTTCACAATTAATTATGGCAACACGAATGACCACTATAAGGAGGCAAACAAAAATGGCAATCGGACAACGTATCAAATTTTTTCGCACCCGCAAAGGCATGACACAAAAGCAACTCGGAGAGCAACTGGGATTCAAAGGAAAAACCTCAGATGTCCGCATGGCTCAGTATGAATCTGAAGCCAGAGTTCCTAAAATCGATCTTGTAAAACAAATGTCTCAGATCTTCGATGTCAATACTCATGCTTTAACAGTTCCAGATATTGATACTCACATAGGTCTGATGCATACACTATTTGCACTGGAAGATATGTATGGTCTGAAGGTAAGAAATGTAGATGGGCAGCCTCATATCTGCCTTGACTCTTCCATATCTGCTCCCGGCTCATCTGTTGATGAAATGCTTCGTTCATGGATGGAACAGGCTGACAAATTGGAAAACGGTGAAATCAGCAAGGAAGAATATGATGAATGGAGATATAAGTACCCGGAACTGGATACTTACCAGAAACGTGCCAAGGTACCATCTCAGGAACTAAGTGATTACCTCGTAAAAGAATTGACTAAAAAAGAAAAATAAGAGAAAAGAAAAACCTTACCGATATTCAGTTTTTTACTTCTGAAAATCAGTAAGGTTTCTTTATATACGTTATGAAATAAAATTTTTATCTCTTGAATAATCACAAAATGTTGCCATTTTGTTGCCAATCACTAAACAAATTTGTTTGTAACCCGCATGAATACTGGTTTCTCGTGATTGTGTGGATTATTCAAACTCTACAAAGACTAACGCTTTTTGTTTAGGAATTATTCTCTGTAATGTTTCTCGTTCTTTTGATTATTTGATATATCCATATTATCCTGCCTATACGAGCTAATGTTATCATTTTGTTATCGGCATTGATAACACCTACTCGATAACTGTGGATAATAACTATATGTAGCATGTCAAATTATAAGCTATTTTGCTTAGAGATTCAACACAAAACTGAAATTTTACTTTTCCTTATATTCATCTGGTATTGCTATTTGAAATGTTTCACACAACAGCATCACATCATGCACATCATTTTTATCGTGTTCATATCCCAAATGAAGCATTACCTGACTCAATGGTTCAATACAAGAAACAGTTATATCTCCAACTTTTCCAATACCGGAAAAAGTTTTTGATGGAAATATATCTCCCTCATAAACAATTCCGTCATCTGTAAATTCAAAACAATGTAAATCAATGATTCTTTGTTTATCATCTTTCCAGACAGTATGACCATCCGTTGTATAATCAGTATTTACTTCCTCAAATCCATGCTGCTTAATCACATAAATATAATCATGATAATGTTTCAGTTCAACAAACAAATCAATATCATTGTGTATTCTTGATTCTCTTTTAAGAAGTGCATCAACACCCCATCCGCCATCTAAATATACTTTAATTTCGTTTTGCAAAGCATATTTTATAATTTCACATGCATCTTCTGTACGTACCATAATCTATCCTCCAAATTCAAATCTTTGTATGCTTTCCAACTCACTAAAAGCCTGAAATTTGTCAGTCTTTCATCCTTTTTGTTATCAATCACCAATTAGCTGTAATCCATTAGGATTTAGCTGATATATTTTATCGCACACCTCTTCAATATACTTTCTATCGTGAGAAATGCTAATGACAGCCCCCGGAAATTCTCGGAGCATTTTTCTTATTACCGGACCGGACAATGGTGAAAAATTTCTTGTCGGTTCATCCAGAATAAGAACATTTGCACCACTTAAGCTCATCCTCAAGAGAAGCACTTTCGCCTTTTGTCCGCCTGATAACTCCCGAATCGGATGCTCCATTTCATCTGGTGTGTATTTAAGTGAACCAAGGTATGTTCTAATTCTTGTACGCTCTTCTTTATCTCCTGTTTTATCAAGGTAATCAACCGGTGTAACATCCAAATCCAGCAGGTCTTCATAAGTTTGAGGCATATATTCTGCTTTAATGTCATTCCGATTTAGGAGTTCTTCCGCTATCTTTTTTAGAAGAGTCGTTTTTCCTGCCCCGTTGGCTCCTATCATACAGATTTTTTCTGAACCTTTTATTTTTAAATGAATTCCTTCTGCTAAAATTCTTTTGCCATCCGGAGTCACAAGCTTTGAAAGTTCATATTCTATGACCGTTTTTCCTGCGGGAATGTGTGAGTTTTCATCCCCTAATTTGACAAAGATTGCTTCTTCCTGTTCCGGCATCTGAGTCATATTTTCATCTTCTTTTTCAAATCTTCGTTCCATTGCCTTAACCGTATGCATTTTGTCCTTTAAGTTTTTGGCAACAGACGGTGCTTGTCTGGTACAACTTCTTAATGCACCTTGTACACTCTGCATAACTCTTTGATATTTTTCATCGCGAATCTTTTTCTCCCTACGGTCACTCAGTGCCCGCTGTTTTTGGATTTCAAATTTATGAAGCCGTTCTTCCACATAGCGTCTATAGGGAAGCTTTGCCACGGTATATCTCGCCTTTGTTTTTCGTATAATCTGCTCGATATGTATCACCATGTTGGCAGTACGCTCTATCAGCGTTTCATCGTGTGAAATAAAAAGCACAATGTGCTTCCAGTCATTTATGATTTTTTCCAGTAATGTAAGCGTCGCAATGTCGATGTCATTGGAAGGTTCGTCCAACAACAGCACAGAAACATCGCGAATGAAAAGCCTCATAAGTTGTGTCTTGACTTTTTCGCCTCCTGAAAGACTACCCATTGTCTGGTTACTGTAGAAAAAATCATTTTTCATTCCAAATTTTCCCGCAATAACAGACAATTCTTTAGGCGTTTTCTCCCAGAATATTTCCTCTTCAGAAAAATATTCGTATATTGTTTTTTCCTTATCTTCATCGAGCATCTCCTGCGGAAGATAACCAAGACGTTCGTGTCCCATTATCCTTTCCCCATCTGCTTCTATATAGTTTTCTACAAGCGACGGATTGTATATCCACTTCATTAATGTCGATTTCCCATTTCCCTCTTCTCCAATAATAACTGCCTTATCTCCATCATTTAGCACAAGGTTGAAATCATTAAGAATTATTCTCAGGTCTTTTTTATGTGTTAAATTTAATTTTTTTATCTGCAACATTAAAGTTTCTCCTTTTCGAAGTCTGAGCCAATTATTATTTTGAACACACAAAAACGAGTCTTTTTTGCATACGCAAAAATAGACTCGCTAAATAGACCCTTATTTCTTTTCCAAAAGGAAAACAAAGGAAATGCCTCTTGCGATAATCCAACTTAAGCGTACACAAAACAAACCTATTCTCTACAGGCTCAATAACTATATGTGTCTTACTTAAATCAAATTATCTATTAATCATTTCCTCACCTTACACAAAATGTGCCTTTCTTTCTTCTAATGGCAATACTATCATACTGTATTTTTTGTGTCAATACATTTCACCTTATGGAAGTGCAAATTAAAATTTTCACTTCCTAATTATACATCCAACCATTACGAAATTCAATCTTTCACAACCTCTTTACAACCACAACCACAGCACTCCAGCAAACGCAGGAGCACCATACCGTAAAACGCTTATGTGTAAATCAACTCCGTTCCTACAACTTCCCTCACACAAGCCTGAATATTATTCATTCTTCCAATCCATTCGTAGGGATTATCTTTCTTTAATTGTTCCGTCACATCTTGTCTGTCGGCATATTCCTTTACCAGTCGAAGAAACATATCCTCTGCTTGCTTATCGACTTCTGCAAGATAACTATGCAGCTTTCCGCTTGTCAGCAGGTTCATATATAACACTTTATAGTGTTCCTTTAAATGCCTTGCATGTCGTTTCCCCCATAAACCAATCGGCTCTATTTCTTCTTCGGCTGGTACTGTGATGTTCGGCAATAAATAATCACCCACCTGTCTATAAGTTCCGCCCATTTCTTCAAAAATTGTCTTTGTCATTTTCCTTTTCCTCCTGTGATTTTTGTCTATCGTGATCGTGTATTATCACGCTTGCGACCTTTAACTGTTCTTGCCTGCTCCAACAAATCATCTATCTGTTTGCGACCAAAAACCTTACGGAGCAGGCTGTAATCTTTATTTTCTGCTTTTAGGATTTTGTTTTCTTCGGTCAATCTTTCATTGACTTTCTCCAAACGCTGATTGGTGCGGTATAACTGTGCATTCGCTGTATTCAGCCTATGATAGTTGTCCCACCCCTCAAAGCAGCGGGCAAGCACCGTTTTGACAAGTTGCTTCAATTTCCTTACAACCGGCTCTGCCATTTTGGTTTTATATGCCTTTGCAGTCATAAATTTCTCTGGTTCTGGCAACTGATATTTCGGTGCAGTATCAAGCTCTATTTCAAGATTTGACAGCTCGTCTTTTGCCTTATCATAGTTCAATACTCGTTCCGACAACACATCAAATTCAATCTGTTTCTGCTCGATTTTCGCACCTAATGCCGCCACTTCTTTTTCTCTTTCCTGCTTTTTATAATCCAAAACAGAAAGATGCTTTTCGTGTGTACCTTTGTGTTCCCACTCAATCCCATAGCGTTCCATCACCGCCGCAAGCTGTTCTTTTTCGGACTGTATCCATTGCGACCACTCCGTATCGCCACGACTGCCGCCCTTAAAACCTTGCGTTGCAAGAGCCTGCTTTAGTGACACTCTTGTATCAAGTCCACGCTTGCTGCCTGTGGTAAAAGGTACAAAATCTATGTGCAGATGTGGTGTAGCTTCATCCATATGCAGATGAGCCGAGAACACCCGAAGCTGTGGATTTCGCTCCTGAAAACCCTGATAGTATTCATCTAAAATCTGCTTTGCCAGTTCTCCGTTTTCCGTATCGGCGTTCATATTTCCCTTACCGCCCACCTGTAAAATGATTTCGTGGAACGGTTTTTCCTGCTTGGAACTTCGGATTTTTTCATAATAATCTTTTATCTTTCGGTCTGACCTTATCTGCTTGGCATTGTATCTTTCCAATGCTTCATCAAACAATTCGTGATAAACTGTCTTTATATTTTCATTGCAGTAGTCGATATTGAGATGAGTACGAGTTCCGTCTACATTTTCTGCTCGGAACTTTCGGCTGTTGTGATTGACCGAGCCTTTACCGACCATTGCACTTATCGTTCTCTGCATTTTTTCATCTCCCATCTGTAAATTTCAACATTCTCAGGTTTTGTTACTTTTGTCAAAAGTAACGCACCATTGCGCTTATCGTTCTTTGCATTATATACACCTCCAATCTCACAAACTTGCTCGTCCTCGGTTCTGTTACTCTTGTCAAGAGTAACGCAAAAGCACTTTTGACAGGCAAGCCCATCAAAAATGCAACCTGCAAGCAGGTTTTGCGCTCTCCGAGGGGCAAAGAGCCGCCTTTGAAAAGGCACTCTCTGCACACTCCCCTAAACTTTATCCGGTGTCAAAGTGTGACGATGGTGACAATGTTTTTCACAGCGTGCTGCTCTCAAAAACATTGACACCTTTGACACCGTTTGTCACGCCGTCTGCTCGGTTTCTTTCCAAAGTGAAACCTTTCTTCCGTCGTGTGTGCGGCTGTTCTGATAACGGATACCGTAATCACGAAACAGCCTGCTTGCGTTGATACTGAGCCTTAAAGAAAGTACATTCGGCTTTATATCCACCGCAAGCCTTTCGCAAAGTTCCGAAGCAGTTCCTTCCCATCTGTCACTTTCCGAAAAGAGCGTATCCGCTATCTTCTCAAGCAGAGGTTCGGGCGGTTCTTTCCACATCTCCGTTTCCGATTTTGCAAAGTTCCACACCAATCGCTCGCTGTCCCTTACAAGATGGATTTTCATATCCTGCTGGTCTCTGCCAGCAACATCAAGTGTGGCATTGTTGGAAGTACGCTTGTCCTTACTGAGAACAAATGCACCGTCTGCCGCACCCATCAGACCATTCGTGCCTGAAATCATATCGAATATATCTTCCGATTTTTGTTTGCGTGTATGATGAACAATAAGCATTGAAACCTTGTAACTGTCTGCCAACGCTTTCAGCCTTGCCACAACATCATAATCACTTGCGTAGCTGTAATCTGCTCCGCCTGCTTCACGCACACGCTTTAAGGTATCTATGATAATCAAGCCTGTGTCTGGGTGTTCCCTCATAAACCCTCTTATCTGTTCTTCCAGTCCGCCATTGACCGTTTTACATTCCGTTGCGAAATACAGATTGCCTGTCTCCTTTGCACCGAACATCTGAAACAATCGCTTCTGCAAACGTGGGTAATCATCTTCAAGGGCAAAATAAAGCACCGTTGCCTTACGCACCTTATACTCCCAAAGCGGTGTGCCTGTGCTGATATGATAGGCAAGCTGTGCCATCATAAAGCTCTTTCCCACTTTCGGGGAACCTACGAAAAGGTAAGTTCCCCTTTGGAGCAGACCGTCGATAAGTGGTGTCTGAACCTCAAACACCGTATCATACAGCGTTGTCATTGATACTGTTTTCAGATAGGAAGGGTCTAACTGTCTGAGTATTTCCCTTTGCATTTCTTCAAAAGATTGCTCGTACCCCTTGAAATCCGTATCCTGATTGACTATACTATTGTCAGTACATTTGGAAAGTGACTGTTCCGCATCTGTTGCCGCAGATACATTTGGAATAGTCATTTCTTTTTTATTCTCCATTCGCATCCTCTCCTTTCAAACCGCCGAGAATAATGGAAATCAGTTCTATTACACTCAGCAGTTCATCATCCACACCTTTTCCTGCTTCAATCCTTTTCAGTTCCGCAAGGACTGTGGCAAATTCCGTTTTCAACGCCTTATACACTCTCGGATTGCCCTGTACCACCACATCCTGATTTAAGCAACGGCGGTAACAATACTCCTGTTTTGGCAATCCTGATAGAGCTACAGCTCTGTTAATGAGTTCGTTTTCTTCGGGCGATACTCGAAACCCTACTGTGATATTCCTCCAACGATTTTTGTTATCTCTGTTCTTAGCTGACATTTTCAAAATCTCCTTTCCCTAAATCATCTAATTTTTCTGCCATCTCAATCTGCTTTGACGGAAAGAGGTGTGCGTACTGATAAGTAATATCAATACTTTCGTGACCAACTCGGTCAGCAGCCTGATCGCCGCAACCATCCACAAGGGTTTCAAGCCCACTTCTAAAAATATCCCTATGAAAGTGAAACATGGCTGTGTCTCAAATCGTGGATTCTGATCCTCTTAACTCCTGCGGCCTTGGCACCTCTGTCCATTTCGTGATGAAGATAGCTTTTCGTCACCGTAAAGATACGGTCTTTCTTCTTCAATCCGTAAAGCATACCGAGATATTCTTTCATTTCCTCACACAGAAACTTCGGCATTTTAATCGTGCGGTTGCTCTTTTTCGTTTTCGGAGAAGTAATCACATCCTGCCCTTTCAAACGCTGATAGGATTTATTGATTGTGACTGTTTCCTTATCAAAGTTGAAATCTGCCGGAGTCAAAGCTAACAGCTCGCCCTCTCGGATACCGCACCAGTAAAGCATTTCAAACGCATAAAAGGAAACAGGCTTGTCCATCATCTCAAAAGAGAATTTCTTGTATTCTTCCTTTGTCCAGAACAGCATTTCCTTGTGTTCCTCACGTCCCATATTTCCCACCTTTGCCGCAGGATTGGAACGCAGTTCATAGTAGCGGACAGCGTGATTGAAAATGGCGGACAACTGATTGTGCAGCGTTTTCAGATACGTCTGTGAATAAGGCTTTTTCTTCTCATCACGATAGGCAAGCATTTCATTCTGCCAAGTAATAATCTCCTTTGTGGAAATCTCGCTGATTTTCAGTTTCCCGAAATACGGAAGTATCTTTGTGCGTATGATATGCTCTTTGGTAAGCCACGTGTTTTCCTTCAAACGGTTCTTCACATCATTGATATAAAGCTCCGTAAAGGCTTCAAAACTCATATCAAGGTCTGAAGAAGTCTGCAATTTGAACATTCTTTCCCATTCCTGTGCTTCTCGTTTGGTAGCAAAGCCACGCTTGCATTTCTGCTTGCGTTCCCCTTTCCAGTTCACATACCTTGCCATCACATACCAAGTACCGTTATCTTCATTCTTAAATACCGGCATTTACATTTCCCCCTTTCCTGCTCCGTAGAGCCTTTCGTAAAAATACTGGCGATTTACACGCCCTGCAATCGTAATAAAGCCCTTTGCTTTCAATTCCTCATTTAATTGTCTGATGAGTTTATATGCATAAGGTTTTGATACGTTTAGTTCCTGAGCCACATCTTCGGCTCGGATAAATCTGTTTTCCATATCCTTTTTCTTCCTTTCTTAAAATAATTTTTTGCTTGCCGCTTTCTCCGTGTTAAAGTTCCAACAGGCACTCCTGCTTGTCGGCAGGCGCTGTGCTGTCCCAATGCACCGCAGTACATCAGGCGCTCGCTTGCGGTCAGGCAAGATCTTGGC
>ENA-OOQO01001506-OOQO01001506.1-human-gut-metagenome-genome-assembly--contig:-NODE-1506-length-11206-cov-2.164918_pt1 | contig 11206 bp, 11 predicted proteins | sample MGYA00241088_ERZ501162 | MGnify/ENA primary metagenome ERZ501162 (study PRJEB25962, sample SAMEA2042497) | human gut metagenome | biome: human gut; feature: human-associated habitat; material: faeces... | reverse complement strand
GGATGCCTATATTTACTTATGCAGCAAACGAAAGTGCTGTTATAGTGAAACAATCAGACAGTGAATACTTAATTTATTTAAAAGGATATCTAGAAAAAGAATTCCAATTTGCATTTTCAAATGACAAAGACATAGCACCAGCAGAAACAGAATTTAAGAATTCTGCAAAAGATACAGCTGATGGAGAAAACAACATAGCATATACAACAAGTGCTGTAACAGAAAAGTACATATGGGTAAAAACAGATGCAAAAACAGAAAGCTTTGAAATAGATATTAATGATAACATTACAGTATCAGAACTAGAAGAAATTAAAAATGTTTCAAAAATCATTCCAATTAAATTAGACAAAAAAGAACTAGAAAAAGAGGAAACAACTGAGGAAACAGCAACAAAAGTAGTAAAAACAACAAAAACAACAACAGTAGGAATTGTTAAAATTGTTAAAGATTTAGAAGATGGAAAATACCAATTAGTAAAAAGAAATTCAACAGAAATTGATAACAATTTATTTGCTTTAGCAGAATTAATTGAGAAAAATGATTTTACAGATAAGTACACAGCAATTAAGGCAAGCAAAGACTTTTTAAGACTTTATGATGAACAACTTTCAAACTTAGAAGTAGAAAACTGGAAAGATATTAAAGATGCAACAATTGAACAACCAGTTGATGCTAAAGATGGAGAACAATATATTTTATGGTTAAATGATGGAAATTACTTTGATGTTCATTTTTTAACTTCATCTAGAATTGATGATGAGAAGACAGAAACAATAAAAGAAATAATAAAAACAGAACTACCATATACATATGATAATAACACAATGTTAGTTATCCTAGCAATTGTTGTTGTTGCAATAGTAGTAGTGGCAATTAGAATAGTAGTTTTAAAGAAAAAAGAGATGAGCAAGTAATGAAAAAGATAACAGTATACAAAATAATTCTTGTAATACTTGTTATCACAGCACTTGTTTTAGCAACTCTTATAATCAGAAAAAACATTGAAAACAAAAAAATTGAAAACAATACACAGGCAGTATTGCAGGAAATAAAAAATGGAAAAAAAACTACCTCAAGTGAAATAGACGTAATAGAGGAAATAGATGAACAGATAGGAGGATACAAGGTAATTGGTATAATAAACATACCAAAAATAAATATTGAGTATCCTATACTTGAGAAAACAAACAAAGATAGCCTAAAATTATCAATAACAAAATTCTATGGAGAAAAAATAAACCAAAAAGGAAACGTAGTTCTAGCAGGTCATAATAATCTAAACAAGACAATGTTTGGAAAGATAAATCAGCTAGAAAATGGCGATATTATTGAGCTAACAGATAGCCAAATGGTAACTGTTAAATACCAAGTCTTTGACAAATATGTTATAGACCCAAATGACATTGATTGTATTTTTCCAATAGATGAAAATACAAGAGAGGTAACATTAATTACTTGTACAAATAGAGACAAAAACAGACTTGTAGTAAAAGCAAGAGAAATCATTTAAAAATTTTAATGGAGGTTAAAATGAAAGGAAAGTTTTTAAACACAAAAAATGTAGTAATTGGACTTGTATCTTTAGTTTTAATAGCTGCTTCAGTAACAGGTGTAACAGTCTTCTTAAAGAATAGAGGCCAAGCAGAAGCTGCTGGAGAACAAGTACAAAACTTACCAGCAACAGGTAGAGAAGAACAAGATAACAACCAAGTTCAAAACCCAGGAACAACTGAAAATCCAGATAACCAAAATGGTGGTACAGAAATACCAGGAATACCAGTTGAACCAACAACACCAGGAACAACACCAAGTGCAGAACCAAACCAAACAACATCAGGAAATTCAACAACAGGAAATACAGAAAGACCAAACAGAGAGAACACAAATATTCAAGAGACAGAAATAGAAAGAACTAATACAACAATAAGCGAAGCTTCAACATTAGGTTGGACTACAATTGCTTTATCATCAATAACAACAGATAACATGGGACTATTTAAACCAGAATTAAGTATTAGCAAAACAGCAACAGAAGTAATTAAAAATAGCGATAGCGAAGTAGCTATACAATCAGAAAACGTATTACCAAGCGTTAAAGCTGGAGATGAAATAATTTATACAATTAGAGTTGAAAATAATGGTAACTATGTGGCAAAAGATATTATTATTAAAGATATGTTACCAGTTGTTTTAGGAACAAGAGTATCACAAGATTCAGACGAGGTTACTTTTGAAAATCAACCAGTAATTCCGGCAAATACAGAAATTGCAAAATTAGACTTAGAAGCAAAAAAGGCAGCTATATTAAAAGTAAAATACACAGTAACACAAGAAGATATAGACAACTTAGAAAATACAAGTATTGCAAATATAGCAACAGTAACATTACCAGGTGAAGATCCAATAGAAGATGGAGATACTTCAATAGAAAAAGAACAAGAAGAAGATTATGAAATTTATAAAATTTCAACACTAAACAAAAAAGACGGAAATAAAGACGAAAAGGCTGAAGTTGGAGATACAATTACATACACAATTACAGTAGAAAATACTGGAACAGTAACACTAGAAGATCTAAACGTAATTGACGAAATGATAGAACTAGATGAAAAAATCACATTAAAACCTGGAGATAAAAAAGTTTTTGAAAAAGATTACGAAATAACAGCTTCAGACATTGCAAAAGCATTAGATAATGACAGCAAAATTAAAAACACAGCAGTTGTAGAATACAAAGATAACGAAGACAAACCAGGTAAAAACGAAGAAGATGTAAAAACAAGTTATAATCTAACAATTAACTATGTATATGAAAACGGAGAAACAGCAAGTAAAACATATACAAATACACTAAATTATCTTGCTAGTTACAATGTAACAAGCCCAGAAATTACTGGATATAAAACAGAAACAACAGTAGTTGAAGGAGAAATGCCAGCACATGATGTAACAGTAACTGTTGTATACGTAAAAGACGCAACACAAACAAAGAAAGTAAACTACAAAGTAGAATACTACAAAGATGGTGTAAAAGTAGACGCAGATAGTTATACAACAGAAAAAGATGTATGGGTAAATGCACCAGATACAGTAGTAGTAGACCCAGTAGACACAGCAAACAATAAATATGTTGGATACAAATTTGAAAATACAGACCCAAGTACAATACCAGCAGAAGTAGCAACAGGAAGTGTAATTAAAGTATATTACGTAAAAGATGAAACACAAACAAAGAAAGTAAACTACAAAGTAGAATACTACAAAGATGGTGTAAAAGTAGACGCAGATAGTTATACAACAGAAAAAGATGTATGGGTAAATGCACCAGATACAGTAGTAGTAGACCCAGTAGACACAAGAGTTGATAAATATGTTGGATACAAACTAGCAAATACAGACCCAAGTACAATACCAGCAGAAGTAACAACAGGAAGTGTAATTAAAGTATATTATGTAAAAGATAGTTTTAGCTATAGAGTAGAATACTACTACGACGGAGTAATAGATAACAACAAGACAGTACCAAATACAGCAGAATATGATAGCATAATAACAACATATGAAGATAAAGTAATTACAGGATATGTACTTGAAAAAGTTACACCAGTAGATAACAACAACAATGTTAGCCTAAGAATTACAGAAAACGCTGATAATAATGTAATTAGAGTATACTATGTAAAAGATAACTTCGATTATACAGTAGAATACTATAAAGATACTATATCAGAGGCTAATAAATTAGGAGAAACAGGCAAAATATCAAAACCATATGGTACAGTTTTAACAGAAAAAATAATAATTCAAGACTTAAACGATACAAACTGGATTAATGCTGAAAAACCAACAGGATATAAAGACGGAGAAGTTCAAGAATATATTACAATAGATACAGCAAACAATGTAATTAGAGTTTTATACGAAAAAAGAACCGATTTACATTATACAGTAAAATACTATTACAATAATGAATATAAATCAGAATATACAAAAACAGCAACATACAATAGTACAATAAATGTTAATAATGTAGAAGACAGAAGCATAGATGGAAACAATGTTCAATGGCATTTACTAGAACTTAAACCAAGTGAAATTACAATAGGTTTAGATGAAAGTGAAAATGTAATTGAAGTATACTATGTATTACCAAATATAACAGTAACAAAATCAATCTGGCAAAATGGTAAAGACGTAACAGATAAAACAATTGAAGCTGGTTCTACAGTAACATATAAATTAACAGCAAGTAATACTGGATATGAAAATGGAAGTGTTACAATTACAGATGAACAAATACCAGAAGGAACTATAAAAACTGAAGATGTAGAAACAGTAAATAAATTAAAAGCAAATGGAATAGTTCTAGAAGTACCAGCAAATAGCTCAGAAACAATAGAATTCACATTAACACTAACAGGAAAAATTGGAACAGCAATTTCAAATACAGCAGAATTTGATGGAACACCAACAAATACTGTAAACAACGAAGTAGAAAAAACAGTACAACTTAAGGCAAATTCTGAAACAGTACAAATTACTAATAGCAATGTTATAGTTATAATTGATACATCAGGAAGTATGTCTAGTAAACCAGTTGTTCTAGACGGAGTATGTGAAAAGCTTATCTGTTTCAAGAACCATGTATATAGAAATGGAAAAAATTATCATTATCATTATAAAGACGAACCAACTAAAATAAATAATGCTAAACAGGTAACTAAAGACTTCATAGACATGATAGAGCTACCAGCTCAAGAAGATAAGTCTAGTTCAGCAATCGAAGTAATTCAGTTCAATAGTGATGCAAGCATAGTAGGAACAGCAACTAAGGCAAGTGATGTAGCTGACTTAAAGAGTTCAATAGATAAGATATCTCTAAAAGGTCAGACAAATGTTACAAATGCACTTACTCTTGCATCAACTGAAATTGATAAATTAAAACAAGAGAGACCTGATAATCAAAACATAGTAATATTTGTAAGTGATGGATACCCAGAAGGAGACACAATGACAAATATAAAAAATGCAGCAGCTAAGCTACATGGAAAAGCAACTGTTTATGCAATAGGTCTTGATATGGATATAGATGTATTAAAAACAGTAGTTGCATCAGATCCATCTAAATACAAAACAACACTTCAAGCAAGTAGCTTAAAGGATATATTCCAAGATATAAAAACAGACATAGTAGGAAAATATAAACCTACTCAATCAGTAGCAGGTAAAATAGAATTAACCGATATTGATATGACAAAGAGCATTATAATTAAGGTTAATGGCAAAGAAATACCAGCAACTGATATAGACAGCAAATTAATAAAAGACGAAACTAATAAAAAATACTATGTAGATTTAAATCAATTCTCATTAAGTGATGAGGTTACAGTAGAGTATACTAAAACAAAATAAAATAAAAGGGCGGATATAATTAATCCGCCTAATTTATTAGTAAGGAGTTTTTAAATGGAAGAACATAATAAAGAAACAGAAAAGAGAAAGTATATAAAACCAATTATTATATTAGTTGCTATAATAGTTATAGTAGGGTTACTTGTTTTTTTTGCAATAAAATATAGTGAGAATATAAAGTCTTTCATAGCAAATTTAAAAGAACAGAAAAATACTACTAACTTGACATTTCAAACAATAAAAAATGATACGAGTATAGAGCATGAAAAATTAGTATTAAAAAGCACAAGTGAATACAATACAATAATTGAGTATGTGTTTGAAGATAATAAAGCAAAAACAGTAAAAGTTTATCAGGAATTTGAACAAAAAGAAGAGTTTAACAAAAAGAAAGAAAATTATGAAAAACAAGATGATTACAAAATTTTATATGTAAATGAAGAAGCTAATTCTATTGAATTTGAGAGAAAAGACTTAGGAACAGAAAAAGATCTAACTTATGAGGAGATTAGCGATAAATACTTAGTAAAAATTCTAGGAGCTTATAATAAACTTTAAAAACATTTTAACAAAAAACTTGTAAAAAAACTTAAAATAATGTTATAATAAATGCGAGGTAAACAAATGGAAGAACAAGTAGAAGAAAAGGAAATTAAAGTTTTTAAAGAAATAGCAGAATGGTGTTTTTGCATATTCTTAGCACTAATAATAGCATTGGCTACAAGATACTATATATTCACATCAACAGTTGTAAAGCAATTTTCAATGTATCCAACACTTAAAGAAAACCAAAGAATTGTATTAAGCAGAACCAAAAGAATAACAAAATCAGAATACAAAAGGGGAGATATAGTAACATTTGAAGAACCAAGCGAAATAAAAAGAGGGGCAGAAGTAGATTTATCAAACAAAATTGCAATTTACAACTACAAACCAAAAGGAATATTGGAAAAGCTTTCATACAACATTCTAGAACTAACAAAAAAAAGCTATATAAAAAGAGTAATTGGAGTAGCAGGCGATAGAATTCAAATAGCAAATGGAAAAGTATATGTAAATGGAGAAGAATTAGTAGAAGACTACCTTCAAGATGGTGTAACAACAAAAACAGTATATTATAATGATTTGATTGTACCAGAAGGTTGCATATTTGTTATGGGAGATAATAGAGATGAAAGTATGGATAGTAGAACTTTTGGTTGTATTCCATTAGAAAAAGTAGAAGGAAAAGTAATTTTGCGTTACTGGCCAATCACACAATTTGGAACAGTTAAATGAAATCGAGTGAAAATAGAGTAGTCAATTCAAAAAAAGAAGCATTAATTAAATAATGCTTCTAATTTTTTCAATAATCATATTAAGAGCTACATGATTGTATCCACCTTCAGGAACAATAATGTCAGCATACTTTTTACTTGGTTCAACAAATTGTTCATGCATAGGCTTAACAGTTGTAGTATATTGTTCAATAACAGACTCAAGTGTACGACCTCTATCACTAACGTCACGAACCAATCTTCTAATAAAACGAATATCAGCATCTGTATCAACAAAAATCTTAATATCCATCATATCACGTAATTCTTTATTTTCAAATATTAAAAAACCATCCAATAAAATAACTTTTTTAGGAACTACTTCAACAGTTTGTTCTTCTCTTAGATAAGTAACAAAGGAATAGTTAGGTCTGTAAATAACTTCTCCTTTTTTTAGTTTATTCAAATGTTCAATAAGTAAGTCTGTATCAAAAGCATCTGGATGGTCGTAATTTAGTTTTTTTCTTTCGTCAAAAGAAAGATGTGAATTACTTTTATAATAATAATCATGTGAAAGCATAGTAATGTTATTTGCAAATTCTTTTCTTATGTTATCTGCAAGTGTGCTCTTTCCAGAACCTGTTCCACCAGCAATACCAATAATAATAGGGTTAAGTTCCATTTTAAAAAACCTCCAAAAATATACTATATCTATTTTAAACCAAAAAAAATATAAATGCAACAAAAATCGACAAAATTATCTGAATATGTAAAAAAAAATATTAAAATTTTAAGCAAAAATTTTACATTTTCAAAATTATATGTTATAATAAAGTAGTATGAAAATATTAGGAGGTATCTATATGGAAAAATCATATGAAGAATTACAAGAGGAACTAGATGATTTAATGGAAAAAATAGATGAATCAATGACTATGACAAGAAAGCAACAAAAGGACTTAGATAAAATGGAAAAGGCAATGATGAATGAAGCAAAGCCTATGAAATTAGAAAGTAAAAAGGCAGAATTCACAGAAAAGGGACAATATAAAACGGAATTTGATGAAATGACAAAAAATGCATTAATAAATGCTCAAAAGAACATTATAGTTTTAAGAGAACAAACAGAAAAAGCATATCAAGATATGCTAATGAAAACAGTTAGAAAGCAAAAAGCAATAGAAGAAAAATTGGAAAGTATGAGAGATAGAGACTTAACACCAGAAAAACTTGAACTTGTTGAAAACAGTGCAAGAAAAGCAAGAGAAGCTGTAAACACTGAAATGTTTGAATTCCAAAAGAAACATTTTGAACAAAGAGCAACTTTAGATAATTATGAGGATAGTATCAAAAAATATGCTTTAGAGTTAGGTGTAGAAAAAGAATTAAATGAAATAAACCCAAAACAAGTAATAGAAGAATTTAATGAAACAAAAAACAAAGCTGAAAAACCAGAAACAGAAAAGGCAGAAACTGCAAAAACAGAGCAAGATAAACCGGAACAAGATAAACCAGAACAAGACAAACCAGAACAAGACAAACCAGAACAAGACAAACCAGATCAAAACAAACCAGAGCAAGATAAACCAGAGCAAGATAAACCAGAGACAGAGAAACTAGCATCAGGAAAAACAGGAGCAAATGGAATTGAAGAAATTGTGCTTGAAAATAATGCTGAAGAGTTTAGCAGAAACTGTTCATTAGAAGAATTTAAAAAAGAAATATTTGAAGATGTAGATTTTGTAAAAGCAATATTCGAGACAGAAGAAGCTACACCAGAAGAAAAAGACGAAGTAATAGAAGCAATGTATGAACATCCAAAAATGGACAGAAGATTACTATATAAATTAACACATGATAAAAATGCAAATCCAAAACAATTAAAAGCATATTTAGATATGGTATCTTCAAATGGAGAGTTAAAACGTTTCTCAGACAAAGAAGTTGAAGAAATAAGAAAACAGCTTCCAATAGTTGTATACGATTTAAAGAAAAGAAATCATGTAAAATTTTCAGAACGTTATGACAATTACCAAGATGCATTAAAAACCCAAGAATTATTCGAAAAGATGGGATTTGAAGATAAAGTGGAAGTAAATGTTGGATGGTTTGATAAAGCACTATTTGGATTAAAAACTAAATGGGATAGATTTATCGAAAATAGAGATAAAAACCTACTTCTTTCAGATGGTTCTGAAAAAGAAAATACAGAACCAGAAAACACAGAAACATCATCTTTAAGAGATGAAATAAAAGTTAAAGCAAACCCAGAACCACAAAAAAGCGAACCAGCTCCAGTAGAAGCTAAAGAGCAAGAAAACGAAGAAAGATAATTTATAAATAAAGTACAAGGCAAAAACCCTTGTACTTTATTATGTGCAAATATAGGAGGAAGCTATGATTTTACAAGGAAAAGCCACAAGTGGAATAGGAATAGCAAAAATGTGGGTAAGTAAAATTGAAAATATATTTAAAGAAAAAACAGGTATGAGTGTGTTCCATGGCACATTAAACATAAAGTTAAGTTTTAACTATAAAATTCAACCAGACTTCATAATCTTGCCCAAAGAATATGGAGGCACTCAAAATGTTTTAGTAAAACAATGCAAAATTTTTGGAAACACGGCATATATAGTAAGAGCGGAGAAAAACCAAAATGGTACAGGAGATTATGATTTACAAACAATAGAAATTATTTCAGATATAAACTTTAGAAATATGTATGAAATAAAAGATAATGATGATATTACATTAGAAGTTTGAACATTTTTAGTTCTAAAAATAATATCTCTAGCATATAATTCTAAGAGTAAAGAAATTAAGGAGTTATATGTTGGAGATATTTAATTTTTTTTCAACAAACATTTCCCAAATACTAAAAAAAGAATTAATAGACAAGCCACTAAATGAGTTAGAAGAGATACGAATAAGGAGCAACGGCTATATCACAGTAAAATTGAATAATTTACAAGAAGTATTAAAAGAAAAAATAACTTACCAGGAAATACTAGAAACATTGCAAATTATGTGTAATAACTCAATATACTCATATCAAAACGAAATAAAAAATGGCTACATAACAGTAAAGGGAGGGCATAGAGTAGGAATTGCCGGAGACTGCGTTATAGAAAATGGCAAAGTTACAAATATTAGGTACATTTCAAGCATAAACTTTAGAGTAGCAAGAGAGATAATAGGGTGTAGCAACATTGCTTTGCAATACATATTAAATACAAGAGAAAACACAATATATAACACACTAATCATATCCCCACCCGGAGTTCGGAAAGACTACACTTCTAAGGGATATTGTAAGAAACATAAGTACAGGTATAGATGAAATTGGGTTTAAACGGAATAAATGTTGGCTTGGTAGATGAAAGAGGTGAAATCTCTGGGCTATACAAAGGGATACCACAAAATAGTGTGGGGCTAAGAACAGATATATTAGAAAACACACCAAAGCCAACAGGAATAAAAATGCTAATAAGATCAATGGCACCACAGGTAGTTGTTGCGGATGAAATAGGAACATATGAAGATATAAAAGCAATAAAAGAAGCGGTATGTTCTCGGTGTAAAAGGCATTTTTACGGCGCATGGAGAAGGAAAAGAAGAACTAGTAAAAAATCCAGTATTAAAAGAACTAGTAGAGGAAAGAGTAATTGAAAAGTATTTGTTTTTAGATAGAAATAGAAAGATAAAAGTTGCATAAATCTTTTAGGAGGAAACTTAATGCTAGGAGTAAAGATATTAATTTATAGCTCTATATTTTTGGTGTGTTCAATTATAGGGTTACTAAAATCTCAAAAATATGTATATAGAGTAGAGGAACTTCAAGAGTTTAAAAATGCTTTAAACATGTTCAAAACAAAGATAAAATTTACATATGAACCAATACCAGATATATTTAGCCAAATATCAGGAAGCATTAATCCAAGTGTTGGAAGCATCTTTAAAATAGCAAGCTATAACATGAAATTCTTTCCAGCAGGAGATGCGTGGAATAAAGCTGTAGATACAGATATATTAAACATAAGTTTAGAGGATAAAGGTGCACTTAAAAACCTAAGTAAACTTCTTGGAGAAACCGATATAGATGGGCAACTAAGTCAAATTGAAGTTACAACATCATTCCTAGATGAACAAATAAAAAAAGCAGAAAAAGAAAAGGAAAAAAACGAAGGAATGTATAGAAAACTAGGAATGATAGTAGGTTTAGGAATTGTAATTATTTTAATTTAAAAAATTGGAGGGAAAAATGGAAATAGATTTATTATTTAAAATTGCAGCAATAGGTATTTTAGTTGCAGTGTTGCATCAAGTTCTAGTACGAGCAGGCAGAGAAGACCAAGCTATGATGACAACTCTTGCAGGTGTAGTAATAGTTTTATCAATAGTTATAAAAGAAATAAGTACATTATTTAATAGCGTAAGAGTAATATTTAATTTATAGGAGCAAAGATGGATATTATTAAAATTATTGGTGTAGGAATTGTTGCACTAATTATTATTGTTATTCTAAAACAGTACAA
>ENA-OOQO01001482-OOQO01001482.1-human-gut-metagenome-genome-assembly--contig:-NODE-1482-length-11335-cov-1.791401_pt1 | contig 11335 bp, 10 predicted proteins | sample MGYA00241088_ERZ501162 | MGnify/ENA primary metagenome ERZ501162 (study PRJEB25962, sample SAMEA2042497) | human gut metagenome | biome: human gut; feature: human-associated habitat; material: faeces... | reverse complement strand
AGTGTAATTTTATCAAAATTATATTTTGAGATTTCAATTAAAGTATTTAGATTTACACTTGTCTCATCAAAATATATTCCTAAATCATTATTTTGAAAAAATTCTGCATTTAATACCTGATGATTACCTCTTGTCTTTTTAGAAGGAATTATAATCATTTTCTTATTATAAGCTAAAAGCTCAAATAAGGTTGACGATCCTGCTCTTGTAACGACTATATCTGATGATGCATAATAATCTTCGAGTTCAACAAAATCTAAAATTTTTAAATTTTTATTTTGATATTTAAGATATTTTTCTTTTTTCTTTCCACAAATTAAAACACTTTTATATGGCATATTACGCATTTTTATTGCAAGCTTAGCAATTATATCACTACCTAGACTTCCACCCAAAAATAAGAAATCATATTCTGTTTTGGCTGTTTTAACATTAATAAGTGTTGATGGATGAGCTGCATGAATGGCTTTTCTAGTTTTAAACTTAAAAGGAGAAAATAAGTTTATTGAAGAGTGAAGAAATAATTTATTTACTAAACCCATTTTGACATTTTCTTCAAGCAAGTAATAAGGTATTTTTTTCTTTTTAGCATATTTTAAAATATGATATGAATGTCCTCCTCCTGTTGATATAATTAAATCAGGTTTAAACTTTAAATTTAAAATTGACTGTAAAATTTTTTTATCAAAGAAGAATAAAAATCTATTTTTCTCTCGTTTAAGGCCTATAAAATTAATTCCATTTTCTTTTGCTAATCTTTCTTCTAAATAACCTTCAAAGCCTAAATATGATATTTTAATAGTATTATCTTTTTCTTTTAAATATTTAGCCAATCTAATTAATGGTATTATATGACCGCCTGAGAAACCACCTGCAAGTAAAATTTCGATAGTATCACCAATAATATTTATGTATTAAATTTAAAAAAAGAAGTCTAAGACTCCTTTTAGTATTGTCGTTTAACACCATTATAATAAGCATTCTCAATAATTGCTCCACCAAGGCATAATTCATTATCATAGAATACAACAGCTTGACCTGGCGTACATGCCCTGATTGGTTCTTGGAAAATAACTTCAATATGATTATCATACTTTTTAACCTTGACAGGATGATCATTATCACGATATCTAAATTTTGCCTGATAAATTTTATCTTCAACAAGCGGAATAGATATTTCATTTAAATCTGTTGCCGTACAGCTAGTTGAATAAAGCATTTCATTTTCATAGCCTTGACCAACAATTAATTCATTTTTTTCAAGATTTTTTCCAATTACAAACCATGGACTATTATCAAAATCTTTTAGTCCTCCGATATCTAAGCCTTTTCTTTGGCCAATTGTATAATACATTAAGCCATCATGCTTAGCTACCACTTTACCATTAAGTGTAACCATATTTCCAGGCTTAGCTGGTAGATAATTTTTTAGAAATTGTTTAAAATTACGTTCTCCAATAAAGCAAATACCCGTTGAATCTTTTTTATCCTTCGTTTTTAGATTTAATTCATGAGCAATTCTTCTAACCTCAGGTTTATCAATATCACCAAGAGGAAATAAACTTCTTCTTAATTGAGCTTGACTTAGCATACATAAGAAATAAGTTTGGTCCTTATTGTTGTCATGTGCTCTTAATAAGTAACTCATATTCTCATCATGTCTAACCTTAGCATAGTGACCCATAGCAATATAATCAGCATTTTGCTTCATTGCGAAATTTAAAAAAGCCTTAAATTTTATATTTTTATTACACATAATATCCGGATTAGGAGTTCTACCTTTTTTATATTCATTTAAAAAATAAGTAAAGACTTCATTCCAATATTCGTCAATAAAATCTATTCTTAGACATTCTAAATTAAGTTCACGTGCAACCTCTACTGCATCTTGATAATCAACTTCCTGAGGACACACATTATCATTAACAGTGGGATTACCTAAATAATCATTGTTTAAAGCAGAATCCCAATTACGCATAAAGGCACAGGTTACATCATATCCTGCTTTTTTTAATAAATATGCACTTACAGAGGAATCAACTCCTCCTGATAAACCTAATATTACTTTTTTCATAATGTAACCTCACTTATATTTTTAATTTTTTTTAATATATATAATAATAGGTGATGAATGTGAAAACAAAATTATATATATTTACTATTATATTCTTATTATTCTTAGGAAATCTTATGATTTATAGTTCATCAATGATTTGGGCAGAATATATAACAAATAACCAATACTATTATCTCATAAGACAGCTAATATTTACAGCAATTTCACTCATTATTTTTATAATTTGTTTAAAATTTGATTATAAAATTCTTAAAAAACATGCTAATAAAATCCTTATTGTAACAATTTTATTATTAATTACAGTTCTAATTCCATTCATTGGCATGTGTAAAAATGGTGCTAGAAGCTGGATTGGAATAAATGAATTATCATTTCAGCCCTCAGAAATTGCCAAAATAGCGATGATTATTTTTACCTCAAAATATCTAGATGCAAATGAAGGTTCATTTAAAAAAGAAAAAAACCTTTTTTTATATTTAATACTTCTTCTTTCCATTTTTGGGCTTATTATGCTTGAACCTGATTTTGGTTCTGGATTTATTCTAACACTAACTATTTTAATTATGATGTTTAAGGATTTAGTAAAAATAAGATATTTAATATTAGGAGTTATTCTTTCAGGAATTGGAATTGTTATATTAATCCTAACTGCAAGCTACAGACTTGATAGAATAACATCCTATTTAAATCCTTGGTCTGATCCTTTAGGTACGGGATTTCAAAGTATTCAATCATTATATGCTATAAGTCCAGCCGGATTATTTGGACATGGACTTTTTAAAAGCCATCAAAAATTTTATTTTTTGCCTGAACCTCAGACCGATTTTATTTTCGCAATTATTGTAGAAGAATTAGGATTAATTGGAGGCCTAATTGTAATTGCCTCTTTTACTATTCTTATAGTGATCGGCTACTATGGTGCGATGAAATGTGAAGATATATTTTCTAAGAATATTCTATTTGGTTTTACAACCCTTATTTTTGTTCAAGCTTTTATTAATATGGGGGTTGTAACCGGTCTTCTTCCGGTAACAGGTGTAACCTTACCTTTTCTTTCATATGGAGGTTCAAGTCTAATTACAACTATGGCAATGATGGGAATTAATCTTAACATATTAAAAAGCAAGGCAATAATGCCTCACTTTAATTAATACAATCTTTCAATTGCTTTTATAGCATTCAAAATAAATTCATTGTTAGGTGCATCCATTTTGTATTTATATGCTAAATTTACGATTTGACCATTTAATTTTTCAATTTCAGTAAAGCGCTTGTTTTTTACATCCTGATACATTGGTGTATAACCCTTTCCAAAATTAATACAAATATTTCTTATTTGTTCTAAAATCTTTTCTGAATCAAAATTGTAGCCATCAAGCTTAGCTACCTCTAGAGTTTCATTAGCAATGCTTTCAACTAAAGCCCAAATGTTTTTGTTTTCATAACAAACCTTAGTTTTGCAATTAAATAAAGCAGTTAAAGGATTAAGCGTTACGTTGACAAATGCATTTTCCCAAATTACACGTCTAATATCATCACTTACTTCTGTTTCAAAGCCAGCCTGATTTAATAATACCTTACCAGTAAGTGCTAACTTTTTATTATCTACAAGTGAACCTAAAATTGTTATTCCACCATTAGCAAGCTTTACAACCCCAATATCTTCTTTAACACAATTAATTGCTGTATTTCCAACAATAATGTTTTCAGGAGAAACGTATCTTGAAATTTCGCGTTCAATTCCAAAACCATTTTGTAAAGACATAACAATTGTATGCTCATTAAATAGTGTTTCGTTTTGAGACAAGGCAGCAATATTTTGGGTTGACTTAACAAAAAGTAATACTAAATCAACACTTCCTTTATATTTACCAGCTAAAAATGCTGGTGCAACATAAGATTCTTCCTTATCTCCTTCTTTTAGAGTTATTCCATTTTGATTTAAGCTGTCAATAGATTTTTGAAAGGCATCAATATAAATTACCTCATTTTTTTTAGATAATTTGGCACCAAAGTAGCATCCCATTGAGCCACAGCCTACTACTGCAATTTTCATTCTATTCCTCCTTATTTTTTAGAAAAGACTTAATAATATCCTTTCTTGTTACTATACCTATAAATTTATTTCTATCATCTACAACTGGAACAAAATTTTGGTCAAGAGATAATAAAATTAAATCATTAATATCAGCATTAATATTAATAGCCTGATAACTTCTTAATCTTTTAATTTCACAAATTTTAGATTTTTCAGCTACTTTTATATCAAAGTTTGGCGTATCCTTAATAGCATATAAAATATCACCTTCTGATATAGAGCCTTTATAATCACCATCTCTTGATATTATAGGCACTACTGAAAACCTTTTTTGACTTAATACCTCAAGAGCTTGTCTTATTGTGTAATCTTCATACAAGTAGCAAATTTGAGCCTTTGGTATTAAATAAAACAAAATATTCATATTTCCTCTTTCTCATAACTCTCTATCTATATTATAGTCCATTAATGCTTCATAAACAAGTCCTAGTGTCGTTTTGATGTAAGAGCCATTCCATCACCAAGATTAAAAATAGTTGTATCATATAGGGGATTATTTAGTAAAAAATCAGTATAATTATTTAATTTTCTAATTAATCCTCTAAGTGATCTTGACTTAGCATCTTCTATTTTCACACCATGAAAAAGCATATTATCAGTTATGATGATACCATCATCTGAAAGCAATGGTGAATACAAATTAAAAAAATTAGTATATTGAGCTTTAGCTGCATCAATAAATATTAAATCATATTTTCTATCATTTACATCAGATAAAGCCTCTAAAGCATCCTTATAAATTAATCTAACTTTACTTTTAAGGTCTAAAGCTTCAATATTTTTTACTGACTCTTCATGCATTACAGGATCACGCTCTAAAGTTGTAATAAAAGCATTAGAATTAAGTGCCATCATAGCTCCTGAATAACCAATAGCAGTTCCAATTTCCAAAATATTTTGTGGATGCTTAATTCTAATCATTGAAATTAAAAAGGACAAACCCTCATCCTGAATAATGGGTACATTATTTTCTTTAGCATATTGCCTCATTTTAAGTACATATTCAGGAAAATGTAAATTACACATCTTTTTTAAGGTTTCTTCTTCAAGTTTAAGACTCATAATTAGTCCTCAATTGTCTCATCACAACCGCTGCAAGATTCGCATGAACCACCACAGCCATTTTCTTGATTGTTGTAATAATCATCAAGCATTTCTTCAAGCATTGTCCATTCTTCTTCTGAAGTAATTTGCGTAAGTTTACCCTCACCTTTATCATTTGCATTATAAATTGCAGCTGATGCCGTATTTGTCCCCTTTTCAACGAATACTACATAATCCTTGTTAAATTCCTCAGAATGAGTTGTAAATAAAATTTCGCAAAGAATTTCTTCACCACTATCTGTTGTAATTGTTAATGTTCTGTCTTCCATTTTATTCCTCCTAATGTTTACTATCTAAAAAATCCTGTAAAATGACTACCGCAGCCATTTCATCCTTCTTTTGATGACGCTTTTGTCTTGACATATTACCCATAATCATAGCCTTATCAACTCTAACAGTTGTAAGACGTTCATCAAGAAGATGCACTTTAATATCTGATTTTTCCTCGATTTTCTTTTTAAAATCATAGCTAATTTGGGATCTAATTCCTTCATCACCATTCATATGCTTAGGATTTCCTAAAACTATTTCATTTATGCCCTCTTTTTTACAAATATTAATGGTTTCATTAATCGCATAATCATAATCATCATCTTCAAATCTCAAGGTATCATAGGCTCTTGCAAACATACCAAGGGCATCTGATATGGCAAGGCCTAGTGTTCTTGAGCCTAAATCTAATCCTAAATATTTCATTAAATTAAACCTTTTACAGCTAAAATTGCTTCATCAACCTTAAGAGGATTTTTACCACCAGCCTGAGCTAGATCTGGCTTTCCTCCTCCGTTACCATCACAAATTTGGGCAGCAGCCTTAACTAAATTAGAAGCGTTAACGCTCTTATCGGTTTTAGCAATAAATGTTACCTTATCATTATTAACTGAGCTAATAAATACAAGCTTTAGACTATATTTATTTTGAAGAGCTGATGCTAAATCCTTAAGGACATTAATATCAGGATTATTTTCCTTAATGAATAAGCAGTTATTTTCAATTTGATTTTGATAGCTATCAAGATCATTTAAAGCATTTTGGCTCTTAAGTCCTTGATATTGCTTATCTAGAGCCTTAACCTGGTTAGATAAAGCCTTAATATGCTCCTTAAGCTCTAGAATTGAACGATATCCAAAGCTATATTTAGTCTTGAAATCATCCTTAAAGCTTAGCTTAATGCCTTCATCATGAGCTTTAGCTACAATGGCATTACCCTTGCTTCTTAGAGTTTCAATTTCATTTAATAGATTAGCTTCATTTTGAAGTAATAAAACATGAGAATCATTTCCTGTTGTTGCAAGACAACGATAAATACCTGAACCAATTGATTCAATTGAGTTAATTTCAAAGTTTACAATATCTTTAGTATTCTTTACATGAGTACCAGCACAGAATTCCTTTGAAACCTCCATATCAACAACTCTTACTAGGTCACCATATTTATCATCAAATAAAGCCATAGCATCTAGCTTTTTAGCCTCTTCAATTGGAAGGACATGAGTTACAACTGGATGCGCTTCCTTAATATATTGGTTAACTAAATCCTCAATTGATGCAATATCATCATCAGTTAAAGCATTATAATTGTTAAAATCAAAGCGCATATAGCTATTAGATACCTGTGAGCCCTGTTGGTGAATATGATTACCAAATAAATGCTGTAGGGCTGCTTGGAATAGGTGAGCTGATGAGTGATTCTTCATTGTTAAAACACGGTTATTTTCATCGACCTCAGCGCTTACAATATCGCCAACTTTTAAATCATTTTCCTTAAGAGTATGGATATGTTGGCCATTAGGCATCTTAACAACGTCTAATACCTCAATACCATTAATAGTACCCTTATCGCAAAGCTGACCACCTGAAAAGGCATAGAATGGTGTTTTATCAAGGACAACAGCGTTATCAAATACACCAATTACCTTAGCCTGACAAGAAAGTGTATCATAGCCGATAAATTCAGATTTTTCCTTAAATTGCATAAAGGCTTCATTTTGACCCTTCATTGAAGCGATATCCTTACGTGAAGCTCTTGCACGCTCCTTTTGAGCCTTCATTGCAGCCTTAAAGCCTTCCTCATCAACATGCTTACCTAATTCCTCAGCATATTCTTCAGTTAGCTCATATGGGAAGCCATATGTATCATAAAGTAAGAAGGCATCATCACCAGAAATAACATCTGACTTGCTTGCAATTTCATTAAAGCGCTTTTCACCTTGGTTAATAGTTTCAAGGAACTTAGACTCCTCACGAGTAATAATTTCCTTAATAACGCCAACCTTTTCATGTAAATATGGATAGAATGGATCCATAATTTGAATTACAACATCAACAAGAGATGCCATAAATGGCTTATTAATACCAAGCTTTTTAGCATACTTAGTTGCACGACGTAATACTCTTCTTAATACGTAGCCTCTTCCTTCATTTGACATTGTAGCACCATCAGCTACAGCAAATGTTACTGTTCTTACATGGTCAGCAATAACCTTGAAGGCCATTTGACCTTCATATTTAACACCAGAAATCTCTTCAATCTTATTAATTAATGGCTTAAATAGATCAGTATCATAGTTTGTATCTACACCCTGCATAACGCAGCATAATCTTTCAAGACCTGAACCAGTATCAATATTCTTATGAGGAAGCTCCTTATACTCCTCACGAGGAACACCTGGCTTTGAATTATATTGTGAGAATACGATATTCCAAATTTCAATAAAACGATCATTTTCAATATCCTGCTCGATTAATTCCTTACCGCGCTTATCATATGACTCACCACGGTCATAGAAAATTTCGGTATCAGGACCACATGGGCCCTCACCAATTTCCCAGAAATTATCCTCAAGAGGAATTAGATGATCAGGGCTCATACCACACTTAATCCATAAATCACGTGTTGCATGGTCATTTGGATAATAGGTAATATAAAGCTTATTCTTATCCATTCCAAACCATTTGTCGCTTGTTAATAGCTCAAATGCCCAAGGTAAAACCTCGTTTCTAAAATAATCACCAATTGAGAAGTTACCCATCATTTCAAAGAATGTATGATGTCTTGCCGTTTTTCCTACATTTTCAATATCATTTGTACGAATACATTTTTGAGCATTTGTAATTCTTGGGTTTGAAGGAATTACAGAACCATCAAAATATTTCTTTAGCGGGCTTACACCAGCATTGGTCCATAAAAGGGTCGGATCATTTTGTGGAATTAATGAGGCACTCTTTTCTACACTATGACCTTTTGATTTAAAAAAATCAAGCCACATTTGTCTAATTTCATAGCTTTTTAAATTTTTCATACTAAAAATCTCCTTATAAACAAAAAAAGTCCTTAAATCTAAGGACGAAATTATATCCGTGGTACCACCTTAGTTCAGTATAATATACTGCACTCGATATCCTTAACGCGGACTAACGATTAGCTCCATAGTAGCTTCAAATCTTAGTTCTGGCTTCCACCATCCCAGATCTCTATTTTTTAAGATTTTACTTATCTATTTCAACGCTATTACGTTTATATTTTACCATATTTCTTCAAAAAGAAAAGAAAAAAAATACATTCATAAAAAAAATCTAGCAAAAAGCTAGAATTTTAAGTTAAATTTTGTTAATAATTGTAAGAACCTGCTCTTTTAAACTAGAAAGTTTAGCCCTAGCATCTTCCTCAGAGCTTCCCGTAATTCCATAATAAACTTTAAGCTTTGGTTCAGTACCACTTGGTCTCAAAACAAACCAACAATCATTATTTAAATGATATTTGATAACATTTGATTCAGGTAGAGGATTTTTTTGTGTTTCTTTTGTCTTTAAATTATAAATTGTACCAAGCTTCATATCCTCTTTTACAAGAATTTCATAATTATTTAATGAAATTTCATTATTTCTAAAGTAATCCATAATCTGATTTATCTTCTTTTTACCTTCAATTCCCTTTAGACCAATATTAGAAATATCTTCAATTGTATACCCATATTCTTTATAGATATCAAGTAAAACATCATATAAATCTTTACCTTGTGTATAGTAATAAGCAGCTGCCTCACAAAGCATTATACAAGCCTGTAAGGAATCCTTATCACGAACACTATCTTTAATTAAACAGCCATAAGATTCCTCATAACCAAAAAGATAATGACCTTTACCTTCTATTTGACGAGCTTTATCACCGATATATTTAAAGCCTGTTAGTGTTGTTTCAACCTTAATACCATGTCTTTTAGCAATTAAAGTACATAATCTTCCTGATACAACCGTTGTAAATAAATAATCATTTGATAAATCTTCATGACGTTTTAAATGCTCATTTACAATATAATTAAAAATAACAGTTGCACTTTGATTACCAGTTAATAGAATATATTCGCCATTATGTAGAACAGCAACGCCTAGACGGTCAGCATCAGGATCAGTTGCAAGACATAATTTAGCACCAATTTCCTTTGCATATGTAATCGATTCATCATAAGCTTCCTTATTTTCAGGATTTGAGGTCTTAACACCGCTAAAATCAGGATCTTTAGTCATTTGACACATAACAGGATTAATATCATACCCTAAATCTTTTAGCACATTAGGAAAAAATACCTGACCGGTTCCATGAAGTGGTGTATATGTAACCTTAAAATTTTTGGGTAGGTTAGGATTTAAGCAAATAGTCTTAATGTTATCAACATATTCTTTATCCATTTTTTGTCCCATAATTTCAATATTATTCATATTATCAGATTCTTCAACTGAGAAAATATCTTTAATTTTTGCTATCTCATCAATTACTTTATTTGCCTCATCAGGAAGAAGCTGACAACCATACTCATCATAAATTTTATAACCATTATATTCCTTAGGATTATGAGATGCAGTAATCATAATACCAGCAATTGCATGCTTACTCCTTACACTATATGATAGTTCAGGCGTAGGTCTTAAATCTTCAAATAAATAAACTCTAAAACCCATCTTTGTTAAAACCTTGGCACTAGTTATGGCAAACTCACGTGACATATATCTATTATCATGAGAAATACATATTCCTCTTTCTTTAGCCTTTGACTTAGATAATAAATATGTACCAAAAGCCTTCGTAGCACGACGTACAGTATATATATTCATACGGTTAGTACCAACGCCTAAAATTCCTCTTAAACCACCTGTACCGAATTCAAGATCCATATAAAAAGCATCCTCAAGTTCAGCTTCTGATAAACTTTCTAATTCTTTTTTTAAATTAGAATCTAAATTTTTATATTCCTTCCATTGATTATAATTTTCAATATAACTCATATTTTTCACTCCTCGTGTCAATATTTTATCACAAACAGGAGTAAAAACCCATACTAATTATCACTTTTTTTCTTTTTTATAAAATGAGGATAAATTTGGCCTCTAAAGGGATTATTAAATCCTTTTGGTGGGAAAAGATTAAAACCTCTTGGTTTAATTTTAGGCTCACTAGTGTCGTTAACGTCTACTTTTTTGCCATCATTTTTAATATTACTTTCATCAAAATCAGGCTTATAATAATTTGAAACAAGTGGTTCTACTTCATTTAAGATTTGAATTGTTTCCTGATTCAAATTTGGAATTCTTAATTTTGTTCCTGGAGTGAGATGATTAAAATCTGTAATATGAAGATTATTTGTTTTCAAATCATCTATTTCAACATTATAATTTTTTAAAATATCTTGAAGTCTTTCATGCTCACGTACAATATGAATTATCAAAAATATCACCAATTAATTATATTCAATCAAATTTTTTTTAAAACAATAAAGTCATTAATTTGTTCTAATTTTAAATTATATTTCTTGGCAATATATCTAAATGTATTTAAATGAAAAAAGGAAATATGAGTTATATCTCTTTGATACCACCAAGTTTTAAAATCAGTTTTTTCATCATATAATTTTGTATGAATATAAATTAGTCCATTACTTTTTAGAAGTGAAATCAATTTATCTAGTGTTCCTTTAACATCACTGATATGCTCAATAACCTCTATTAAAAGAATGATATCATATCTTCTTGTGTCATATTCTTTAGAAGGATAAAAATAA
>ENA-OOQO01001464-OOQO01001464.1-human-gut-metagenome-genome-assembly--contig:-NODE-1464-length-11462-cov-3.349610_pt1 | contig 11462 bp, 10 predicted proteins | sample MGYA00241088_ERZ501162 | MGnify/ENA primary metagenome ERZ501162 (study PRJEB25962, sample SAMEA2042497) | human gut metagenome | biome: human gut; feature: human-associated habitat; material: faeces... | reverse complement strand
CGCCTGCTCCAACTCCATAGGCTGTTCGATGGTAGTGAAGCCTTTCCCCTGTCGCAGCCTGTGATGCCTGTCCACCTTTGCCTGCATCTCCGCATCCCGGATCTGCATGGTGGCGATATAATATTTTTTCTTATCACCGGCAGCCCGCAGCAGATAATCTTCCGCATAAGCGGATTTTCCGCTGCCACTACCGCCCAGGATCAGTGTCATCATGTTGCTTCTCCATTCGTCTGAATGTTCAGCCCACGCCATTCGCTCACAAAATCATGCAAGCATGATTTTTGCGCCCGGATATGTTCATGGCTGAACTGTTAACGTCTATATTGTTCTACTTTGATTTCTGAGAAGGTAGCGCTCTGTCCATAAATGCTCATTGCCATATCCAGCAGTGTGAACATCATAACGGCTCCGGTTCCTTCTCCCAGTGCCATTCCCGCATGGATCACCGGAGACAGCTGCAAAGCATCTGCCAGCTTCACTGCCGCCGGTTCTTTCCCAAGATGGGAAGGGATCAGATATTCCCGCACACCGGGGAACAGCCGCTCCGCCACCAGGGCCGCTGCCATGCTGATCACGCCATCCAGCACGATGGGCACATGCCACAAAGCTCCGCCGATGCACATACCGGTCAGTCCGGCAATATCCAGCCCTCCGACTGTCTGCAATACCGTGAAGGCATCCGCATGCCACAGATCATAGGTTTCCAAGGCGGTGCGCACCACCTGTTGCTTCCGAGCCAGTCCCTGATCTGTCAGTCCCGCGCCTCTGCCGGTGACTTCCTCTGCCCCACACTGTAATAGGGCGGCTGTCACTGCACTGCTGGTGGTGGTGTTGCCGATTCCCATTTCCCCGGTGGCAAGGATACCGTATCCTTTTTCCTTACACTCCCGTACCAGTCTGGTTCCTGTGGCAATGGCACGGACGGTCTCTTCTTCCGTCATAGCCGGTTCTTTTAAGAAATTTCTTGTTCCGGAGCACACTTTGCAGTTCCATACTCCGGGGATGGATTCCTCACTATTTATCCCGATGTCCACGGGAATGGTCTCGGCACCGATGCTCTGTGCCATCCTGCAGACTGAGGAACCCTTCCTGGCCATGGACTTTGCCACCGCCAGCGTAACCTCCTGTCCGGACTGGGTCACCCCCTCCTCTACAATGCCGTTATCGGCGCAGAAGAGTATCACACCCTTTTTACGAATATCGATCACTTCCGTACCTAAGATGGCTCCGATCTGTGCCGTGATGGTTTCAAAGCTGCCCATGCCGTCCAGCGGCTTTGCAAGAGTGTCCCAATGCTTTTTCACAAGCTTTCTCACTGCTTCGTCCGGCGGCGTGATCCGGATCTGCGCCAATTCCCGTACGGTATAGTTATGAAATACGGGCTTCTCTGAGCATACCATAGATTTCCTCCATACGCAGATATTCCCGCAGGGTATCTGCCAGCTTATCGTATTGTCTTTCCTTAATAGTGCGGTAATCCTCCCAGACGCCGTCCTCCAGAGAGATGCCTTTTTCCCGGGCCAGGGTCTGTATCATACGCCCGGCGATCTCCCCCTTGTCGAACAGACCGTGAATATAGGAACCATAGATTCTGCCGGTGGAGTCACTGACTACATTTTCTGCACCATTTGCCAGTCCGGCTACCTTGTCCACTGTCCCCTTCGCACTGCTGCCGTCCCCGTTACAATACACTGTCTGTCCCATATGGATCTCATACCCCGTGAACTCGCATCCCGTAAGTCCGGAGAAAATACCCTCCACTGCATCCAGAGTTCCATCTGTCTGGCAGCGATGTTTCTCCTTCTGCAGCACTGTCCGTACCGGAAGCAGTTCCATGCCGCGGATCTGTCCGCCTTCCTCTACACTGTCCGGATCCGCGATCTCACAGCCTAACATCTGATAGCCTCCGCAGATCCCGAAAATGGGAACTTTTCCCGCAGCCCGTTTTACCGCTGCCTCCAGTCCGTTCTGCCGCATCCATTTCAGATCTCCCATGGTATTTTTACTGCCGGGGAGAAATATCAGATCCGGCGTCCCCAGCTCTCTCACATTTGTCACATACCGGACACTGACCTCCGGCATCTGCTCAAACACATCAAAATCCGTAAAATTTGAAATTCTGGGATAGTGGATCACAGCCAGATCGATCTTCCCCACATGTTTTGCATCGAAACGGTCCGTCAGACTGTCCTCATCTTCCAGCGTAAGTTCCATATAAGGTACCGTTCCCAGCACCGGCACCTGCCCCCGTTCTGTTAACATCTGAATGCCGGGGTCTAAAATCGTGCTGTCTCCACGGAATTTGTTGATGATCAATCCCTTTACCCGTTCCCGTTCCTCTTCGGTCAGCAGCATCAGGGTTCCCAAAAGCTGTGCGAACACGCCGCCTCTGTCAATGTCTCCCACTAAAAGTACCGGTGCATCCACCATTGCCGCCATTCCCATATTTACGATGTCATTCTGTTTCAGATTGATCTCCGCCGGACTTCCGGCGCCCTCGATGACAATGATATCCGCATAAGTCTCCAGCTTGCGGAAGGCTGCCTTGATATCCGGGATCAGTTCTGTCTTATGGGCAAAATAGTCTCTGGCGGACAGATTTCCCCGTACCTCCCCGTTCACGATGACCTGGGAGCCGGTATGACTGGTGGGCTTTAATAAAATAGGATTCATGCACACCAGCGGTTCGATCCCTGCCGCTTCCGCCTGCATCACCTGTGCCCTGCCCATTTCCAGTCCTTCTTTCGTGATATAGGAATTGAGTGCCATATTCTGTGATTTAAAAGGGGCGACCCGATAACCGTCCTGCCGGAAGATCCGGCATAGGCCCGCCACCAGGAGACTTTTCCCGGCACCGGACATGGTGCCCTGTATCATAATAACTTTTGCCATCGTTTTCTCCATCCCACAGATGCCACCGATATCCCGGGAATTTCGTTTCTCTGTTTTCTAACACCCACGCTGTTACTCCGGGCTTTCTGACTTTTCTATCTGCTTCCCCAGCTGTTCTGCGTACTCTAAAAGCTCTCTCTGATAAGTCTCCAGACTGCCGAAATTCTCCCGACAGCAGATAACGCGGTTACACTTTTCCAACTGTTTCTTCGCTGCCTGTATTTTTTCCTGTGCCACCGGCTCAAAAGGATGCTCTGCGATCACCTCCGCCGCCAGTGCCTTCGCCACGGGATAATCCAGATCATTTTCATGCAGGATCCCGGTGACAAAGGGGATCCCCGCTCTCTGCAGACGCCGGTAAATTTTCCGTCCGCTTCCGGCTCCGGCGATCACGAAGACCTGCGGTGTTCCTTCCGGCGCCGCCAGCTCCATATCACTGCTGCCCTCATCATAGCTTCCCATCCGGATGCCATAGAGTTCGGTGATATAGCCGGCTGTCATGACTTCCTCCGGCGTTCCGATCCGGTCCACCGCCCTGCCGTTCACACACAGGATTCTATCGGAGATCTTCTCCGCCAGTTCCAACTCATGCAAGGACAGGATCACCGTAAGTTCTCTCTCCCTGCACAGCTTTTGCAGGATCGATAAAAATTCCAGTTTATGCCGCACATCCAGGTAAGAAGTCGGCTCGTCCAGGATCAATATCTCCGGCTCCTGACAAATGGCTCTTGCCAACATCACCCGCTGTCTCTGCCCGTCACTGATCCGGTCAAACAAAGAATCCCCAATCTCTGCCACCTGCACCAGTTCCATGGCGTTTTGCACCGCTGCATGATCTTCTGCCCGCAGCACGCCGAAACGCCCTGTGTAGGGGTATCTTCCGGTGGCCACCACATCCTCGCAGGTCATCAGTTCCCCCCGCAGGCGTTTTGTCATTACCACTGCCATTTTTTTTGACAGTTCTGCCCCGGTGAGCGACTTCATATCTTCTCCGTCCAACCGCACCGTTCCCGCGATCAGGGACAGCTGTCTCGCAATACTTTTTAAGATCGTCGATTTTCCGGCACCGTTAGGTCCCAGTAACGTCAGGATCTCTCCTTTTCTGAGTGCGATCTCCACTTCTTCGATCAGAGGCTTTCCGTCATAGCCCACGCTTATTTTTTCCGTTGTAATATAATAAGGCTTCTGCGTCTTCATAGGTAAGTTATCCACGCTCCCGTCTGCTTTTGGATACCATGATCCACAATACCACCGGTGCTCCGAAGATTGCCGTCACTGTGCTGATACCAAGCTCTGTGGGTGCCATCCAGGTTCTTGCCAACAGATCACAGAACAGGCAGAACACACTACCTCCTAAGAAACATGCCGGTATCATGAGTAACGGTTTTGTGGTGCCGAATAATTTCCGGATCAGCTGCGGCACGGCGATCCCCACAAAAGAGATGGGTCCGGCAAATGCCACGATGCATGCCGAAAGTACGCTGGACAACACCACCAGCAGGATCCGCAATGTCCGGATGTTCACTCCCAGATTCTGTGCATACGTCTCACCCAGCTGGTAGGCTTCCAGCGGCTTTGCTAACAGGATCACCATAAGGAAAGTCACTGCCACCACGATACTCATCACTTTCACATTGTCCCAGGTCATTCCGGAAAAGCTTCCTCGCGACCAGTTGTGGAGATTCACGATATCCGCGTCCTCCGCAAAAGTCACCACCAGTTCCGTAATGGCAGAACAGATGTAACCGATCATCACGCCGCTGACCACCAACATGGACATGCTGTCTACCTTTCTCGCCATGAGAAGTACGAATCCCATGGACAACATAGCTCCTAAAAATGCCGCCAGGATCAACAGTCCGGAGCTGACACGGACCGTATTCCCCAGCAAAAATACCATCACCAGTGCCACTACCATCTTCGCCCCGGAAGAAATTCCCAGCACGAAAGGTCCGGCTATGGGGTTGTGGAAAAAGGTCTGAAGCAGATACCCGGCAAGTGCCAGCGCTCCGCCCAGGATTCCCGCCGCCAGTGTCCGGGGAAGACGGATCTCCCACAGAATCCTCGCATTCATGCCTTCTTTGGTTCTTCCCGTCGTCAGTATTTCTGTCAATGGGATCTTCACCGTTCCGATCCCTATATTGCAAAGCAACAGCACGAGAATGCCTGCCGTCAATAGAACAAACGCTATGAGATATCTGATTTTCCTGCGCTGCTGCATGTTTTTCTCCTTCTTTTCCTATTCGTATACCAATCGTATTCTAATCTCATTCTAAGACTCTTATACTTACGCTGTGTTTCTAGGTCCTTCATCTTACTGTAAGAGAAACAGATAACGCAGCTTAGCGGTATCATCGTCCGTCAACACCGTATGCATATCCTGCAATAAATACCCGATCGCCATGGACTGCTGGTACATATCGTTGGTGGTGCAATAGACCTGCCCCTCCTGTAGGGCCTTGAAGTCTTTTAGAATATTGCATTTGCCGATCAGTTCGTCCAACGTGGTCACGCCACCGTCGATCGAGCTGTTATAGATCAGGATGTCTGCGTCCTTAGCCCCGGCATAGAAATCTTCGACCTGCATGTTCAGTGTGGAGCGTCCGCTTCCGCTGTCCTCGAGATCCTCAAAAATGTATCTTCCCCCTGCCAGTTCGATCAGCTTCGGAATATAATCCGTACTCTGCCGTACCTGGATCAGTCCGTTGGAAGTCACATAGAAAAATGCTATGGTCTTCCCTGTTTTTTCCCCGCTTTCTACTTTTTCCAGAATCTCTGTCTGCTCCGCAAAGGCTTCTTCTGCCTCCGCTTCCTTTCCGGTCAGAGCTCCGAAAAATTTGACCCATTCCACTTTTCCCAAAGGATGCTGTTCATAGCTGGAATATTCGATCATCACCGGAATATCAAAGCTTTGAAGCATTTCCACCACCTCCGGCGAGTGCGTGATCATCCGGTTCTCGATCGCCAGATCACAGCCTTCAGACACCAGTAATTCATAATCCGGTTTACTGTATTTTCCGGCATAGATCATATCCCCTGCCGCCATGGCATCCTTTGCTGTCTGAATGTACCAGTTCTCCTGCTTCTGTCCGGAGAACCGGATCTGATCCACAGCATCCACGGATGCGAACATATCCATCACCCCGGATGCCACCAGGTATATATTTTGAAGTGGTTCCTGTAAGATACTGACGTCCTCATCCAGTCCCCGTGGTACCGGCTGTCCCTCCGGCACTATCAGATACCGTTTACTGTCGGGAAGCGTTGTCAGCATCTTATAACCATCTTCGTAGTAATCCACCGCAAAATTTTCCGCATATTGCAGCTCCATGCTGCCTGTTTTTACTAATTCTGTCTGCGAAGACATCTCCACAGAAGCAGAAGAAGGACTGCCGCAGCCACTTAGCCCCAGCAGTCCCATAAGAAGCAGAACATAGATCCATTTTCTTCTATTTCTTCCTGACCTCAAAGTTTTCATGCCTTTCATTGCCTACAATGTTTGTGCCTGCGGATTGCTCCGTGCTACGCACTCCCACAATCCTACCCAATATTCGCATATCGTGGGATTATCATCCCACTTTTATGCTCATATCGGGGCGGGTCCTAAGGTCTTTCACCCACCTATGAGCAAGCTCATGTGGGCTTAGACCTTTTGACCCTGGCATCATATGTATTACTTACCGCTCTCTGCACTCTCAAGTGTCTCAGAGTGGAAAGTTATGGTGTATTCCACCTCATGAGGTGTGCTCATTGCCACAGTATCACCGATCATGGTAAGGGGTACATCCAATGCTTCCACCGGCACTTCAAATACGGAATTGCCTTCCGTATTTACCGGCAGATATTTTTCACCGTTTACCAGCATATAATCATAGTTCGGGCTGCTCCATTCCAAAGTCGCCGTTGCCGCTCCGTCAGCTATCGCAAGCTGTGCAGGGGACTGGATGCTGGCTCTGCCGCTTCCGCCCTCCATGGTCAGTTCGATGGTGTAGCTGCCATCTGCCAGCGCACTCATATCAAAGAAACCGTTCGCAGCTTCCCGGCTGTCTTCCGCTACCGGATCGGATACCTTTACTTTATGGTCATACCATTTTCCCTTGGTACCGATCAGTGCCAGATCGAATTCCTCTCCGATCACGGGTACAGGAACATCGAAGCCGTAGACTTCTTCCGTCATGCCGTCACTGTAAGTCACGGTATCCGTGGTGGGCTCAAGCAGTACTGCACCATCTTTGGCTGCATCTTCCGCCAGACCCGGATAGAGATTCAGGATCTTCTTGGAACCTAAGGAAATGTGAATGGTCATAACACCATCCTTTACCGTCAGGGTTCCCTTGCCGTCACAGGCTTCACTGACATGGAACATGGAGCTGTCCGTGGAAAATTCAGCGGTGTAGACACCATCAGGAAGCTGTGCCTTGTCCTGCGCAGTCTCTGTGCTGACAGTTTCCGCCGCTTCCGTGCTCTCTGTCAGTGTTACGGTACTTTCCTGTGCGGCAACCGTGCTTTCTGCGGATGTCGCATCCGCTGCCTGGCCGGCACCACAGCCGCCGAGCAGCAGACAGGCACTCAGTCCGCCCACGATTATGATTTTATTCATTAATGTCTTTGCTTTCATTACTGATTTTAATCCTTATTTTAATCCTTATTTCATTTGTAATTTTGATTCTTATTTATTTCTCAGCCATTGCTGCTGCGGTATGTGCCACATACAGATCCTGGATAGCCTTGATCCCGCCGAGACCTGCGATCTGGGTATCCACGCTGTCGAACTTACCGGAAGCATTGAACTGGCTTAACCAGGAATCCTCATCCTCGCCTGCCATATCGTTGTTGGCATGGTCACCTGCTACTACCATCAGGGGACGAAGAACCACTTTGGTGTAACCTGCTTCCGCAACAGCCTTGATGACTTCTTCGCACGCGGTCTCTTCCGGCTCACCTTCTACAGTTCCGATGAATACATTTTCATATCCCAGTTCGTTCATCTGTGTCTGCATCTGGCTGTAAGACACCTTTGCGGTGTGAGAAGTTCCGTGACCCATGAATACGAATGCCACGCCATCTTCCTTTGCAGCATCCAGGCTGTCATACCCAGCGGTCTTCACTGCTTCTGCGGTCAGATCTTCTGCTACTGCCTTCTTATCTGCATTGACAACGGTTGCATCGTCTCCCACTTCACCTAACAGGGGCTCAGCGACTTTTACAGATGCAAACTGATCCTTGTAGGCTTCTACTGCCTGCATCAGCTCGTCATACTCTGCCCCGTGCATCAGATGGGTAGGCTGTACTACCAGGTTCTTAACACCGTTTGACACAGCGCGGTCCAATGCCTGATCCATGTTGTCGATATGCTCATCATCTCTTGCCTGTATATGGTTGATGATGATCTGTGCGGTAAATGCTCTTCTTACAGACCAGTCGGGATTGGCTGCTGCGATCGCATCCTCGATACCCTTGATATCAGCCACACGGCTGTCGTTAAAGGAAGTGCCGAAGCTTACTACCAGAATCTCGTTCTCACCGATCTCATCCTGATTACGGGGATCATCCTTGGAAGCATCTCCGGTATCTCTGCCGAAATAATCGGGATCTGCATTTTCTCCCTCTACCAGTTCCTTCTGTGCGTCGGTCAGTGCATCCCATGCTGCCTTGGCATCTGCACACTGTTTATCGGTATTCTCAGTTCTCTCCTGCACATAGATGGCATCGATCATTGCTGCTACTTCATCGGCTGCTGCCTGATCTGCATCTTCGGTGCTTTCGGTAGCTGCTGTTTCCGCTGCCTGGGTGGTCTGAGCCTCAGTGCTTACCTGTGCAGTGCTCTCTACGGTCTCCTGGGTATTGCCGCATCCGGTGATGCATACAGCGCCCAGTACGGTTGCCAGTACTACTGCTACGATTCTTCTTTTCATGTTTCCTCCTCTGACAGTTTTTCTGTCTCTTTTCATTTCGGGGGTGCCCCGGTATTCTTAAATATGTAAGTCAGAAACATGTTTTTCGCAACAAAAACAAAAACCCTTTCCTGTATCAGGTAAAGGGTTTGTACACATAAGAAACGAATGCAAAAAGCTTCTGTCACTTCTGCATTCCACACGTACAACCAGTTACTCGTGGCTTTGAAACAAATGTTTCTGTACAGCATTCAGGCAGGTCTCCCGGCTTGAAGATCATTGCATCCGCCATCTTCCCGGTCTCCCAGTGATCTATCGGCTTCAGCTCCCTAATTACGGTGACGAGTTCGTGCAGGACTTACACCTGCTTCCCTTTTCACCGGAGCCAGCTACTTACGTGACTGCTCCGGCACCTGAATACTCCATATTCAATTGTGGCTACTATATCACAGATTTTCTGAAATTGCAATGTCAATCAGTCATCTGTTCCACCGGCTGTCGGGATCAGTATACCTGAAAATTAGAGATTGGCGTCATTCCGGGCATAATTCAGGATCATTTCCTTTAAAATCAGCAAATCACCTGTATAATCCTTGTTGTCCGTTGCTCCCCAGATAAAACCACCTGCGTAATGGGTACACGCTGCCATCATGGTATGCACCGTCACACGCATGAACTGTTCCTCCGGAATATCCGTGCGGAAGGTCTTGTCCTCTTTTGCCTTCGCATACATCATATGAAGTCTTGTGTTGACGGAATTCAGGGATGCGTGGAAATTCGCCAGTTCCTCCTGCCGCACCGTCTGGTGTGTTATATAATTGTTGAAGTTGTCATTATACTGCAGCAGATCCTTATGGTTCTGATACATGCCGATATAACTGTCCAGCGTAAAAATAAATCTTCCGATGGCCGGAATATCGTGTATCGAAGAGATTGGTCTTACCTCATCCAGCTTGTCCAGATAAGCCTTCCATTTCGATGCGCAGACCGCAATAGCCAGCTCCGTCTTATTGTTGTAACAGCGGAACAATGTGGCACGTCCCACACCGGCTTCTTTTGCGACCTCATCCATACTGACCGCTTCGATTTTCTTTTCCACAAAAAGCCGGAACGCTGTATCAATGATCCGCTGGTTGCGCCCTTGCTCTTTATCCATCTGTTTCTCAGATTTTCCCATTTTTCTCTTCCTTTTTCATACATTCTTACTGTTCATTTTATGGTAAAAGGCTGTGACTGTCAACGACTGTAAAAAGCTAATGTAAAAGTGCCTTGCAGATTCCTACGGATTTTCTTGTATTTAAAACACCAATATCGGCGAAAAAAAATACAAAAGCAGGTAATTTTGTATTATAAAAATGCTTTATTTTCGCCAAGTTGCAAATAAAAGAAATTCCGTACAAAAATTCCTGATTTCGGAACTTTTTTGTACGGAATCCAATGTTTTTATACTATTTACACCAAACTGACTTATCAGTTACTTCTTCTGTCGTGTCAGGAGCGTAACTGCTTCGCAGTGGCTCGTTGGTAAAGCCGAGGTGATATGGGGATTGGCTACAACGGGTAAGTGTGTCTATATCGTCCCTTACATATATTGAATAATCTTGGAATATAAAGCTCATTAAGACGTGGAGCACAAAAAGACCCCCAGCTCATTGATATACGTAATATTTCTTACATCTCTTCTTGGTTTCACTTCAAACAAAGCATGAAAAAGTTTGAATAACAATGTTCCCACGAACGATATCTACCATTTTATCTTGTTTCAAATCATTATAAAAGCTTGTCGAAGATCGGATAATCATATCAACTGTATCCATGTAATCATCCCTTCTTGTTTGTTTTTTTACATTGGCTATGCAACGTCTTGTTTAAATTCTTGTTTTAAAACAAGGTTCAAACAAGCTTTTATCTCCCGTACTTTTCTTTCAACCTATATTCATCCAGTTCAGTCATCAGTTCCACATATGCTTCTCTCAGTTCTCTCGGAGACATAGTTCTGGCAAATCCCATATACTTTTCATATTTCTTTGCTCTGCGTTCCTCTTCCTCTGATGCATATATTGTCTTTTCATTTTTAAAGCGATCTGCCTCAGACTCATCAAGACAAAGTGAAACAGCTACAATATGTTTGCATATGATTTTCTTTCCATTTGCCAAAGGACAATCGCAGGTGGACTTTCGCGGATGCTCCATATCAACATGAACATGATAATTTCCATCTCCACTACCTGCTACTATACCTTCGCAGCTTCCATCTTCATTAACAGTATACGAAAGAACTTTATTCTGTTTATAATATTCCATACCACGCCATACAGACTTACTACTGGCAATATCAATCACTCCCATAAAGTGCCTCCGTAAATTATTCTTTCTGTATCGGTCACCCTCTTTGTTTTATGAACAACTCTCACGATTTATACTAATTATCATCAGCTAAGCGATATCTTCTATTATTTGTTGTGCCTTCATATTCAAGCCCTGACATTTCTTTCAGTATAGCTCTTGTACGGGCAGGGCTTAATCCAATAGCTTGTGCGATATCCGTTGTCTTAGACAATCCATTTTCCTTCAAATACTTTCTAATCAACTGATAATTCTCTTCTGTTTTTCTATGTTTATTTTGTTCGCTTGTTTTGTTCGCTTGTTTTGTTCGCTTGTTTTGTTCGCTTGTTT
>ENA-OOQO01001455-OOQO01001455.1-human-gut-metagenome-genome-assembly--contig:-NODE-1455-length-11521-cov-2.372667_pt1 | contig 11521 bp, 12 predicted proteins | sample MGYA00241088_ERZ501162 | MGnify/ENA primary metagenome ERZ501162 (study PRJEB25962, sample SAMEA2042497) | human gut metagenome | biome: human gut; feature: human-associated habitat; material: faeces... | reverse complement strand
CAATAGTCTTTTAGTAGTGGTCACTTCTTCTTCTTTTACACAAAGAGGAAATATCTCACTATTAAATAAATGGGATAAAACAAAAATAGCTTTAGATAATAATGTTGATTTAGTCGTAGAACTACCATTTGTCTATTCAACTCAGTCTTCTGATCTTTTTTCAGAAGGTGCAATTAGTATTCTAAATACCTTAAAAATAGATACTCTTGTTTTTGGTACAGAAAGAGATAATATTAGCGACTTAGAACTTCTAGCAGATATTCAAATAAATAATATAGAGTATCAAGACAAAGTAAAAGAATATCTAAGTCAAGGATTAAACTATGCAACATCTACTAATAAAGCCCTTGAAGATTTAACTAGTATAAAAGTAGATACTCCAAATGACCTATTAGCCCTATCTTATATAAAACAAATAAAAAAACAGAATATTTAAATATAAAAAGAACAACATCATATCATGGTTCAGAAGTCTTAAATAACATAACATCAGCATCAAATATCAGAAAACTATATCTATCAGATAATTGTATAGATAACCTAGTACCTTTTGATAAAAAATATCTTTATAAAATAGATATGAATAAGTATTATGACATACTAAAATACAAAATATTAGTAGAAGATACAAGTATCAGTAAATATCAAACAGTAGATGAAGGCATTGAATCAAGAATAATAAAAAGTATTTATATATCAAATAACTATGAAGAATTAATTCAAAATATCAAAACTAAAAGATATACTTATAATAAATTAAATAGAATGTTTATTCATATTTTGATTGGACTTAAGAAATGTGATAATTTAAAAGTTATAGATTATACTAAAATTTTAGGTTTTGATAAAAAAGGATTAAGTTATTTAAATAAAATAAAAAATAATTTAAATATACCAAGTAATGTTAATACTAATTCTTTAATTTATAAATATGAATTAAAAACTAGTTTAATATATGATTTAATAAATAATACTAATACTTATAGTTTTGAAATTAAAAATAAACCAGTTGTTAAAGACTAGTTTATTTTTTTAATTTATTTATAATATAATTTTTAGTTTCTAGAAAATCCATATTTAAAGCAACACCGATTTCTTCATATAAATACTTTTCTGCTCTTTTAAAGTATTCATCATCTTTTTCACTTATCTTTTTGTTGTTTAATATTCTCATTTGATTTCTTAAGTATGTAGTTTTAATTATTTTTACTAAATCTTCATGTGTACCACTTTTCATTAGTTCTTTATATGTTTGTTCAATTTGTTTTTCTTCAAGATTAATCGTATTTATTTCTGGTATTTCTAATAACAATTTATCTATTTCTTCTTTAGTTATAACATCTTTTAATAGTGGTGATGAAATAGGTACTTGATACTTAATTGTATTATCACTGACTGGTTCTAAATGATATAATCCATTTTCTTCACTAATAATTTTACATACTTCTTTTCGATATACGATATATTTTTTCATATTGACTCCTTAGAAAAATTATATCATTTTTCAAAAAAAATTTCTAATAAAAAAAAATGTAACAAAATGTTACACTTATACTTGCATTAATTCTTGTTCTTTAGCTTTTATTTCATCATCAACAAGTTTATTGTATTTAGTTATTAATTCTTGTACTTCTTCTAAATACATCTTTTCTTCATCTTCAGGATATTCTTCTTTTTTAATTTCATTATTTGCATCTTGTCTGATGTTACGTAGAGCTACTTTTGCTTCTTCACCAATATTTTTGGCTTGTTTAACATATTCTTTTCTTCTATCTTCTGTTAGTTCGGGAATTGTTAAAATAATCATTTCACCATTATTTGTAGGTGCTATTCCTAAATTTGCTTCATTAATTGCTCTTTCAATGTCTTTTAATGTGCTACGATCAAATGGTTTTACAAATAATTTTCTAGCTTCAGGCACTGTGATGTTTGCAACACTTTGAATTGGTGTAGGCATTCCATAACAACTTACCATTATACCATTTAACATTGCTGGATTAGCTCTCCCTGCCCTGATTGTGACTAATTTTGATTTTAATGCTTCAATTGTAGCCATCATTTTCTTCTCTGAATTCATAATTTTTCTCCTTTAATTTAATTCTATACTATCATTATAATTAATTTTATTAGATTTTACAATAAAATTTAACATTAATTTGCCATTTTTGCTTATACTTAAAGCTTTATTTGTCCCATAAGTACTATTTTTAATATCATTTAAGGTTCCATCAACATCAATTACTTGGACATCTTCATCAAGTATTTGTGTATCTTCAAGTCTTTTTTTTACTTGTTCTAAAATATTATCTTCATTTAAATTAAATTTTGTTAATAATTCTTCATTTGTTAGATTTTTTCCATCAGTAATATTTATAACATAACTTTTTACAACTTTTGGTAAAGATGATGTTACACAATTATAATCATAATCTTTAATTACTAATGATTTGTAATCTCCATATTCCATTATTTCATAATCACGATATGAAAAACTATATAAATCATTTTCACAGGTTGTACCTTCAGGTATTTCTTCTGTTGTTACTTTAACTTGATTACTATTTATACTTTCAAGTTCACTATGAAGTGTATCATTTATAATCTCATAACCTTCAATATTAATTATAACATCTCTTTTAAATATATCATCAATTATTTCTGTTTCATTATCATAATAAATATAATCTTTACTTTTATTTATTCTTAAATCTACTACTTCTGGTTCTTGTTTATTATTTTTCTTACCTTTATCTGGAGTTTTTAACATGTAATCCATAAAGAAATAACCTCCAACTATAAAGAATAATAAAATTATTCCCAGAACTATTACACCAAATTTATTTCTTGTATTATCCATATATACTCCTAATTCTTAAGGTATTCTGTAAATACGGCCCTTAAATTTTGTTCTTTCTCTCCTTGAGTAAAACTGTTCCAATATGTGCTCGGTGTTGTTTTTCCTTTTATAAATGATGTATCACTATCAAATAATAATACTTCATCTTTACTAACAACTAGTAGTGATGGAGCATATATTTCTGCTACTCCTTTATCATTATATGTTACATAATTACTTAAATTTTTAACTATATCTTCATACGTTCCATTATTATCTTTTCTATTTTTAGTAAAATCATAATAATATATTTCTTCTACTCCAACTTCTTTAGCAATTTTATTAACTATATAAGCATAATAATTTACCCATTCATTTTCAGTTCCAAATAAAACTATTCCTTTGGCACCACGAGATACCATTCTAGCTTCTGTTGCATTAACTATTTTAAATACATTGTCAGTTGATACCATACTAAACATTGATGAAAATTTTTCATTGTCTGGTAACTCAACTTTATATTCTTTTTTACCTAAATATATAAAAGCATAAATAAGTAAACAAAATATTATTATATATATAACCATTTGTGTTTTGCTTTTAAACATTTTTTTATTTTTAATATATATTTTTTCCATTTAAACTGCATCTCCATTTATATTTTACCAAATTATTTAATATTTATAAAGTAGCTAAGTAAATTTGTGTCAAATTTTTGTCAAAAAAACAAGCCTAAGCTTGTTTAAAATCTACTAAAATAAGTTTATTATCAACTAGTTTATAAGTATAAATTAATTTAAAGAAGTCATCTTTATTATTTTTAAAAGCATTTTCAAAATATTCTTTATCACTTAAACCATCATAATCACTATCATAATTTAATAATCTACTTATATTAGTTAAATTTGTAGCACTTGTTGGGCCGATTTCATTTTGAAATGCAAATAAACCATAATATGTTATAACATAGTTGTCATCTATTTTTTCTTCACTTGCTAATTTAAAATTATAGACATAGGCATTTTGAAAATCAGTTAACACATCTGTTCCAATTGTATTTTCATTATAAACATATTCATTTGTATCTTTATTATATTTAAATAATGGTTCTTCATCTGTTGGCATCATATAATAATCTTCTGGTTGTACTCCCAAATCACTTCCAAAAATACTTATTAAATTTTCTTTTAAAGTATCAAAACTTTTATTATTGTATTTATTATCTTCATCTAAATAGTTTACTAATCCAGCAACATAAAGTTTTTGACTATTACTTAAATTTGTTAAATATTCATTAAAATCTCTTTGGCTACTTTGAGTAAAATTATATAGTGCTGTTAATGTATAAATACTATATTCTTCTATTTTAGCACTCTTAAATATTTCTTCATCAGGATTTTTTTCTTCAGTTTTAGTAACAGTTTCTTTTTCACCAAAATATGTTCCTAAAAAAAACCAGCCTACAAAAGATAAAATAACACAAAATATTACTAAGTATGTTATGTAATTTAATTTATTTTTCTCCATTTTGAACCTCACTTATATTTGTATCACTAGCTTTTTCTTTGCCAAAGTTTGTTCCTAATAAAAAGCCTCCGATACCTGCTATTATCACACAAAATATTACCATTAATGTATAAAACAACGATTTATTTTTATCCATAAATTTCATCTCCTATTCTTAAGATTAAGAATACCACAAACAAAGAAAAAAAGCAACCCACAAGGGTTACTTTAATTAATTACCTTTCACTTGATTCATTACTTCTTCAGCAAAGTTATCGTTTCTTTTTTCCATACCTTCACCAACTTCGTAACGTACCATTTTTAGTATTTCTCCACCATTGTTAGCTACATATTTAGCTACTGATAAATCTCCATCTTTAATAAACGCTTGTTCAGCAAGACAGATTTCTTTATAGAATTTTTGAATTCTTCCTTGAACCATTTTTTCAGCGATTTCTGCTGGTTTTCCTTCATTAATAGCTTGTTCTTTTAAAACATTCTTTTCATTATCTAAAACATCAGCAGGGACATCACTAGGATTTAAATAAAGTGGTTTCATAGCTGCAGCTTGCATTGATACATCTTTAGCTACGTCTTCACTTGCACCTTTAACAATTGTTAATGCTGCAATTTTTCCTCCCATATGAATGTATGAACCAAAATGTTCATCATCATTTTTAGTTAAAATTTCAAACCTTCTTAAAGATAATTTTTCTCCGATTTTAGCTGTTTTGTTAACAATTAATTCTCCAATTGTTCCTTCAGAAGTTGCTAATTCTTTAGCTTCTTCTACAGTTTTAACATCACTTTTTAATAAAGCCTCACCGATTGTATCAATCATAGCTCTAAATTCTTCATTTTTACTAACAAAGTCTGTTTCACTATTAACTTCTAAGATAACAGCTTTATTTCCATCTACGTAAATATTTGCTAAACCTTCTGCAGCTATTCTAGATTCTTTTTTAGCAGATTTAGCTATACCTTTTTCTCTTAGGTAATTTACAGCTTCTTCCATGTTTCCATTAGTTTCTGCTAAAGCTTTTTTACAATCCATCATTCCTGCTCCAGTTGCTTCACGTAAATCTTTAACCATACTTGCAGTTACTTCCATAAATATCCTCCTTATTCACTTAGTTTTGCAACTAATTCATCTTTTTTCATTGTTGAATAACCTTTAATTCCAGCTTCTTTAGCTAGTTTTTTAAGGTCTGCTAATGTTTTTCCTTCTAATTCATCAGCTTTTTCCATTTCTTTTATTTCTTCTAAAACTGTTTCATCTACTTTTACTTCTTTAGTTTTAACTTCTTTAGTTTCTTCTTTTACATCAGATACTTTTTTGTCATCTTCAGTTACATAGTCATCAAGTGGTAAATCATTTGCTTCACATATAGCATTTGTTAATACCCCTAACATAACTTTAATACTTCTTACAGCATCATCATTTCCTGGAATAACAAAATCTACATCATCTGGGTCACAGTTAGTATCAACTACACCAAATACTGGAATATGTAATTTTCTTGCTTCTTTAATTGCATTGTATTCTTTTTTAGGGTCAACAATAATTAAAGCTTGTGGAAGTTTATCCATTGCACGAATACCACATAGTACTTTATTTAATTTTTCATATTCCTTTTTAAGTCCAACAACTTCTTTTTTAGGAAGTAAATCAAATGTACCGTTCTTTTCCATTTCTTCGATTTCTTCAAGTCTTTTAACTCTTCTTCTGATTGTTCTGAAATTTGTAAGTGTTCCGCCTAACCATCTTTCAGTTACATAGTAAGAATTACTTCTTGTTGCTTCTTCTAAGCAAACTTCTTGTGCTTGTTTTCTAGTACCTACGAATAAGAATTTACCACCATTACTAGCGATTGTCTTAACTTCTTCGTAAGCTGCTTCTAAACATGCTTTTGTTTTTTCTAAGTCGATAATATAAATATCATCCCTAGATGTAAAAATATACTCTTTCATTTTAGGATTCCATCTTTTAGTTTGATGTCCAAAATGAACTCCAGCTTCTAATAAATAACTCATAGAAACTACTGCCATAAAAAATTCCCTCCTTCGTTTAACTTCTTGATACTTCTTCTTAATTCAACACCTTTTAGGCACTAGATGAATTAATCCATATCAATGTTTAATAATTGCTTTTACAGCACTTTAAATTCTACCAAAAAAACACTATTTTTACAAGTGTTTTTCTTAAATTATATGATTTTTATAGTAAATTATCTCTTATTTCTTCAGCATTAATATATTTTTTAGTTAAATTATGATTTAGAATACTCATTAAATAATATCTATTAGTGTGTAAAAAATCAAGCATTTCATAAACATCACTTTCTTCATTTAAAATGTCTACTCTATCTTTAACTTTGATGTTTTCATCTATTTTAATAAATAATTTATCTATATCATCTGATATTACTTCATATTTTTGATTATTTATTACAACATTTTTTATTGCTTTTGTTATGCCATCTTTATGCCCAATCGGACAAACTCCTATAAAGATATCTTCTTTAGTAATGAATGACTTTCCTACTAAAGTATTTTTAGAAACATTTTTTATATCCATAATTTCACTAGTTATGTTAAATATTAATTCTAAATCTATATTTGGAAATTCTAATCTTCCATATTTCTTTTCTATATTTTTTATCTTAGTTCTAGTAAAAAAATCATCATCTAGGTTTTCTTCAATACCTAAAATAGATAAATCAAACCTTATTCCATTTACATAATCTAACTTTTTATGATACATTATTGGTTCGTTTAAATGAATCATTATATCTTTATTTATAAATGGTTTTATTATTTCATAGAAGTTATTAACTTGTTCATAATAAAAATTATCTAGAATACCAAAAGATGTTAAATCGGTATAAATACCTGTTAATGTAATATTTTTAGCATCATTTATTATATTAATTATTTCTCCTAGCTCTTTTTGATTATTAATACCTAAAATATTAGAACCATTATCAATTAGTATTTGAACATTTAAATTATCTTTAAATTTTAAACTTAAAAGCATTTCTAAATATTTTTTACTAAATATTGTTATTGTTACATCATTATTTAAACAATCATAAACTTCATCTTTAGTAACATAATAACTTGTTAAAATAGGAATAGTTTTATTAAATTTTCTTATTTCTAAAGCTTCTTTTAAGGACCCCACTAAACAATAATTAATACCAAACATGTTCATTGTATCAATTATTTTTAAACCCATTCCATGAGCATTATCTTTTAAATCTACTATTTTATATTTATAATCACTATAACTTTTAGATAGCAATTTTGTGTTATTTTTTAATTTTTCTAAATCTATTTCTAAAATTGTTTCGTACTTCATAAATTTACCTCGTAAAATTATTATAAAGGATAGACTTATTTTTTTCAATATGATAAAATGAATTTGGATAAAACAAAAAGACTAATTATGAAACCAGATAAATATCAATTGGATGCTATAAAAAGCACTAAAAATACCCTTTTAATCGCCGGAGCTGGGGCTGGTAAAACATTTACTATTGTTGAAAAAATCAAATATTTAGTAAATGAAATTGGTATAAAACAGGAAGAAATACTTGTCATTTCATTTACTAATAAAAGTGTTAATGATTTAAAAAAGAAAATAGATTTTGATATAAATATAATGACTTTTCATAAACTAGCTATGAGTGTATTAGATAAAAAAAATATTAATTATAACTTAGTTAGTGATACAGAACTAGAATTTATAACTAATGAATATTTTAGGAGCATTGATTTAGAAAAAAGAGATGAAATACTTAGATATTTTAAAGAATATGACTATGATAAATTTTTAAATAGTTATAAATATATTCAGTTTAAAAAAATAATTATTACTTTAATTTACAAGGAGTACAATATGGGAATAGATAGAACTATATTTTTATTAGAATTATTAAAGAAGAAAACTAATAATAAAAATAAAGATGATATTAAAAAGTTGTTTTTAAAAGATTATTTTTTAAGTAAATATACTTATATTATAAAATGTCTGTATGATAATGAATTAAATTCTAGTAATAGATTGGATTTTGATGATTTAATTATTAAAGCAACACAATGTTTAGATGAAGATTTAGGTTATAAATATATTATTATTGATGAATTTCAAGATACTTCTTTGATTAGATTTAATCTTATAAAAAAAATTAAAGAATTGTCTGGTTCTACCTTTTTTTGTGTTGGAGATGATTATCAATCTATTTATCATTTTTCAGGTTGTGATATAAATATTTTTTTGAATTTTACAAAATACATTCCAAATTCTGAAATAAAAAAATTAAAATATACATATAGAAATAGTCAGGAACTAATAGATGTTAGTTCAAAATTTGTTATGAAAAATGAAAGTCAGATAAAAAAAGAGTTACTTAGTTATAAACATTTAGAAAAACCAATAGAATTTGTTTATTATATTAATCCTAGAAAAGCTTTTAAAAAACTATACAATAAATTAAAATGTGAAAATAATGATTTACTTGTTCTAGGAAGAAATAATTTTGATATAAAAAAGTTTAGTAATGAGGAAATAAGAGAGTTTATGAGTGTTCATTCATCGAAAGGTTTAGAGGCTGAAAATGTAATTTTAATTAATTTAACTGATGGATTATATGGTTTTCCAAATAAATTAATAAATTCTAAGTTAATAGAAGAACTTCATCCTTCTGATAAAACCTATCTTTATGCTGAAGAACGTAGACTTTTTTATGTAGCACTTACTAGAACTAAAAATAAAGTTTATATCTTAGTTCCTTTATTTAATAAATCTATTTTTATAAAAGAATTAAAAAAAATAATACATTTTAAGTAGGATTTAAGCAAGATGCCATTTAAATTAACAAATGAAATACTAGAAAAAGTAGCAAATATAATGGAAAAAATTGGTAAGCTTGATAATGTTAGTTATTTAGAGCAAACTAAAATAAATTCAATTCATAGCTCTTTGGCTATTTAAAATAAATAATCCTCTTTCTGAAATTATGGATAAGTTACATTAAAAAAAGTATGTATTTAGACCCAACAATTAAGCAAGGACTTATAAAATTAACTATTCCAGATAAGCCAACAAGCAAAAATCAAAAATATTATAAAATTTAAAAGAACCTGTATTTTTACTTTTACAGGTTCTTGTTTTTATTAAAAATTATTCTTTATTTTTTTCTGTTTTTTCTTTCTTTTCTGGTTTTGGTAAACATTCTTTACGAGAAAGATTTAATCTTCCACGGTTATCATAACCTAGAGATTTAACCATGATTTCATCACCAACGCTGAACATATCACTTGGCTTTTCTACTCTTTCCCAGGCAAGTTGTGAAACATGAACTAATCCTTCACATCCTGGCCATAGTTCTACGAAGCAACCAAAATCTTCAACTTTTGTGATTTTTCCAGTATAAACTTTACCTTCTTCAACTTCACGAATGACATCAAGTATCATTTGTTTAGTTTTAGCAATTATATCTTTATCAGTATGGTAAATTATTACACTTCCATCATCTTCAAGGTCAACTTTAACAGCATCTTTATCATTTACTGTGGCAACATTTGAAGCCTCAAGAATAATTTTGGTAATCATTTCTCCACCCTTACCAATGATATCTCTAATTTTTTCTGGGTCAACATTAAATGTTTCAATCTTAGGGGCATACTTACTTACTTCTTTACGTGGTTCTGGAATAGCACTTTCCATAACATCTAGAATTTCCATACGAGCTTTTTTAGCTTGAGCTAGAGCTTCACCAAGAATTTCTTTTGTTACACCTTTAATTTTAATATCCATTTGTAATGCTGTGATACCTCCACGTGTTCCTGCTACTTTAAAGTCCATGTCACCCATGTGGTCTTCAAGACCTTGAATATCAGTTAGAATTGTGTACTTACTTCCATCTGGGCTAGTGATAAGTCCCATTGCTATTCCTGCAACTGGAGCTTTAATTGGAACACCTGCTGCCATTAAGCTTAAACATCCTGAACAAATTGTTGCTTGACTAGATGAACCATTGCTTTCTAAAACTTCACTAACTACACGAATTGTGTATGGGAATTCTTCTTCAGATGGAATAACTTGTGCTAGAGCTCTTTCCCCTAGAGCACCATGTCCAATTTCTCTTCTTCCCGGAGAACCATATCTTCCAACTTCACCTACTGAGAATTGTGGGAAGTTATAATGAAGCATAAATCTCTTTGTATCTTCAATACCTAATCCATCAAGAATTTGATGTTCCCCTAGGGCACCTAAAGTTGTTGTTGCTAAAACTTGAGTTTCTCCTCTTGAGAATAGTGCAGAACCATGAGTTCTTGCGAGTAAATCTATACCAGCATAAAGTGGCCTAATTTCATCCATCTTTCTGCCATCCGGTCTAATATGTTCATCAGTGATAAGACGTCTTACTTCTCCACCTTCAATTAAATGAAGAACTTTACTTACTTGAGCCATTTTATTATTCTTATCCTCATCTTCGGCATATACTTCATCAAAATGAGCCATTGTATTTTCTTTAACTTCATCAATTTTGGCATATTTTTCTAGCTTTTCTTTAATTTGAATAGCTGCAAGCATATCAGCAGTCGCAAAATCTCTTACAGACTTTTCGATTTCACTATCAATTTCTGCCTTAGGTAGTTCAACTTTTTCTACCCCGATTTCATCAATAATACTTTGTTCAAATTCACATAATTTTTTAATATTTTCATGAGCAAACATTAAAGCATCAAGCATTAATTCTTCACTAACTTCTTTAGAACCAGCTTCAACCATGCAAATAGCATCTTTAGTTCCTGCTACTGTTAAGTGTAGTTCACTTACTTCGTTTTGTTCTGCAGTTGGATTAATAACAAATTTACCATCAACTAAACCAACTATAACACCTGCTACTGGTCCATCAAACGGAATATTTGATATACCTAAACATAGAGATGAACCAAATAATGCAGTCATTTCTGGTGAATTATCTTGGTCAACAGATAAAACTGTGTTAATTACTTGAATTTCATTTCTTAAATTTTCATCAAACATTGGTCTGATTGGTCTATCTATAAGTCTTGCAGCAAGGGTTGCAGCATCACTTGGGCGACCTTCTCTTTTAATAAATCCACCAGGAATTTTACCTACCGAATATAATCTTTCTTGGTATAATA
>ENA-OOQO01001454-OOQO01001454.1-human-gut-metagenome-genome-assembly--contig:-NODE-1454-length-11529-cov-1.795102_pt1 | contig 11529 bp, 6 predicted proteins | sample MGYA00241088_ERZ501162 | MGnify/ENA primary metagenome ERZ501162 (study PRJEB25962, sample SAMEA2042497) | human gut metagenome | biome: human gut; feature: human-associated habitat; material: faeces... | reverse complement strand
CCTGACGCTGATGATCGCCGAGAGCCGCACCGAGGAGAAAGACGTAATGACGAAGGTAGTGGTGAATCTGATAAATAAGAATAATAATTAGACTATCTTACTATCTATTTCTCTGATTTGTAAATTCTCTATTGAGGCGCTTTTGAAATTACAACGTCCAATTTGAATCATTCTCAAACGCATTTGATTTTTGAGATTTTATTCGAATATCAAGCATCTGAGAATTAAACTCAGGATCGATATTACGGCATTGTTCTTTAATGATCCCACGCCTATCAATTGCTGGCTGTAAACAGTAAGCATCAAAATCGTCAAGGTCTACGTCTTCAATGGCAGTCCAATGAGGAAAGAATAATTTCATTGCCGCCGTAGCGATTTTTTTTACAGCTTTAAAATCTCTCATATCTGCCTTTTTATCATAGACAACGAGGTCGTCAAATAATAAGCTATATGAATTTTCCGTGCGGAGTGAATGGAGTATTTCAGAAAAATATTCCACATTAATTGTCCAACCTTTATATATCATGCTTTTATTAATGCGAGGCAAATACCAGCCTTCGATGAAGCAATGAAAACGGTCTAATAATGCCGATTCCCTAAAATAGATTGGAAGTGCATCAAAGTATCGTTTGCTTTGAGGCAAACGATTTGAAGTGAGTTGAATATTACCCATTAACATTAAACCACACTCAGATGAAAATTCGTTGTTGTCAATGGTCGTCTTTCCACTCTCAAGATAGGATTTAAGGGCAGCTTGAATCTCTGATGGCTCTTGAAAAATAATAGTTTGGATTTCATCAAAAACGGTGAAATCATGATTTTTTATAATGCCGTTTTGTTGCTTCTGCTTATCATAAAAAAGTTTTGCACGAGTGACTTTCCCCCCACTAACAAGCCACCCATATTTTGAAAGATTACCAAAAACATAACTTTTACCAGTTCCCTTAGGTGCTAATTCCACTACATTTAACCGAGGCTCAACGAAGATAAATAAACGTGTGAGAAATTCTATCTTTTGATGCATATTCTCAAAAGAATCTGCATCATATTCCATTGCAGAAAGGAGTAAATCAATCCATTCGTCAGTAGAAAAAGACTTACGCGCTTCTCGCAAATAATTTATATCTACAGATTTATAAGGTTTAAATGGTTTATAATCCACCATTTCCACATGGTTCTTTTTCCCATCATCATCAGGCATTAGACAAAGTTTAATAATACCCCAACGTTCGCCGTCTACGAGAGTACCGGTGTGTTGACTATAAACATATTCGGGTATTATACCCTCATTTAGTTTAATGCCCATATCAGGAATAGCGAAACGTCGAATTCCTTTCACGAGATCTATATAAACAATAAAACGAACCAACAAGGTAAGTGAATCGCCTTGTGATAATTTATCTTTAACGTCAGTTGAGTTTTTAGGAATAACGACATCAAGAAATGAAGTTAATCTACTTCGGTCTACACTGCCATCGGGGTTGAGGTATTTTTTTAAAAGAAAATCCTTAACAAAGGACGGAAGATTTCGTCCCGCGAACAAACTATCTGTTGAATTAGGATCTTTATATATTGACATTGGTGCAAAATACTGACGCACCTTCTCAGATATTATTTCGCGCATGATATAATCTTAAAATTTAGAAATTAAACAAGTCTTCCTCTTCTGTTCCTAAATCAAGTTTGAGTTTGAAATCTTGATATTTATCTCCTATAATTAGCCTAATACACTGTGCATCATGCGATAATGGCAAGTTGGGCGTAACATATATTTCCCCAGGTTGAGTAATTAAATCATAACGAACATTATTATATTCTACAACCGGAATATCATTGTAAGCAAGTCCACGGATGCTGAATTTAACAATAGGATTGGATGCCGAAACCTCAAAATCTCTAATATTAGCAATCCAATTAGTAGCATTCGGGTGTGAAGAAATTATCAAAATAGGGACAAGAACTTCCTCTGGGGTACAACCGCCATGACAACCAGAACCTAATGGGATCTTAGCACAAAGAGAGTTATGTTGTAAAGCACAAACAGTCTTATTATCCTCAAGAATTATGTAACGATTGTCTACTGTTGGCTTCTTACCTACGGTAGCAATTCTTCCTCCATGATCACTTTCAAAACCAGGAAGATTCAGCCCAGGACAAAGTTGAGGTAAATACGAAATACCGTGATCTGAAACAATAGCAATCTTTTTCTCGGGATTATTATCTAGTATGGAATTGATAATTTCTGCGACTCGATCCATATCCTCAATAAGATATTGCGGATATGGTCTAATTTTATGAGAAACAGAATCTAAATCACCTTCTTTTGGTAAATTATCATTTGCGAGGAGTAAAAGCGATTTTTTGTTATTTTCTGTTTTTGTCGGTATCTCTGCTCGTGAAATGTATACCTCATTAAGAAAAAAGTTATCATTTTTACGCAACCCGATAACATATTGGATATATGGAAGCCAATCAATCCCTAATCCGTCTATCCAAAAAAACGTATCAATATCTTTACGACCATTGAGTATGGTTCGAGGGGTGCTGAAGTTTTGATACCATGAATTAAATTTAATAGCATTACAATTCTTTTCATTAATAAAATCTTTAATAGCAGTAGTATATTGATTAGATACTTTTGCTATTTTATAAGCATCAAAATAATTGAGAATCCATTGGTTTTCAACATCATTGATACCAAAAGATCTTTCAAGATAGTAATATAATTGTGGATATAGAGTTCTGATATTTTCTTTTAATATCAGAGATCTACTAATCCAATTAATTAGTAGATTTTTTTCCGCTGAAGTTACAAGAGAGATATAACGCAACGCCGTTGTATATCCAAATTTATCCGCTACTTGATTAATTTTCTCAATTAACTTGTTTTGGATATTTTCAGGGAGGACTACTTTTTCTTTACTAATATAAGATAGGATTGCACTTCGTTCATTAATGAAATCATCAGGCTTTTCCAGATCGAAAATAGTAAGGGCTATTGTTTGTGTTAAATCTGCATTAGTATAGCCGTTCATGTTTTTTATTGCCTCACAGACGTAACCTTTTGAGCAAAACTTTTCAAGATAATATGAAGAAAGCAACCAGCGATCAAAAGGTAAGGGATTCTCAAACCAAATCCTAACAAAAACATCGAAGTTCGCAAGAGCATGTATGTCAAATTTAGCATTAAAAAAAGCCTCGAAATTGAAAGCCTCAATGTCAATTTCTTTTGCGAGTTCCTCCCAATATATCTTAGTACCCTCTTTGTCGGATAAAAATTTAAGATCAAGGACAAGCCCTTGGGTTAAAAAATCGAAAACAGAAGTACATGTAATAAAATCAAAAGCATTATCGGGTTGAGCATATTCAGAATAAGCAAATATTGAGCTTGACGTGCAAATAATATTGTGTTTCATTTTTTGATCTCGCCAAAGGCGAAGCCATTCTGAAACCGTATTTACAATACTATAACTGTGTTCCAGCCCATTTACACCATATGTGGTATTCTTGCTAAGAATAAGCCGATAGTTTTGCTGTGGCACTGGATTTTTATAGTACCACACTATTATTTGGCTATCGTTGTAAAATTTCGACATCTTAGCTTCCAATCCGACAATAGGGATGTAAGCTCTTTGCTTATTTTTATAACCCTGACGCGTGGCTTCAATAGCCTTAATAGTAGAAATTAATGAATCAAATTCAATATCGGAGTTATTATTATAAAAGCGAGCAAGTTCAGAAAACGGAGCAATAACGACGTCTACATCTTCTTTATTTTGTACAAATGAGCAAATCTTATCAGCTAATTTACTATATGTTATCATTAAATCCGGATATTGAGGGTCTAACCAATAATCTACACTTTGAAGTTCAACCCCATTACCGGTTAAGCGGTCAACAAAATCATAACAATCTTTAAAATTGTCGAACATAACAAATCTAACAGGGAAACGTCCCGTAATAGCAGAGTTTATCCCCGTCATTACTTTATCTTCCTCAACACACTCTAAAAGCGCGTTTAAATTCTCGAATGTTTTGTACATAATTATTCGAGTATGGTGTCTATAATTGTTCCTATATTAAGATCGATAAGTCTTAGAAGTATGTTTTTAGCATCTTCAAGGTTATTTATAGTCCTTATCCTATCTTTTGCTTGTTCTCGTTTCTCAGATGTAGACGGTGCATGAGGTGTCTGTGGGACATGAAGGCCATCGTCGCCTTCGGGAAATGGCGAAGTTGGAGTTGGAATAGGTTTTTTCAAAGACAAGGCCCAATTCTTAAGCTGGTCAAGAACTTCATTCTCTGTCCATAACCCAATTTCACCTTGCATATTCTGTTTGATAAAAGCAAACGCTTTATCTATATCTTTGGGCTGAAGGTGTACGTTGGGTTCTGATAAAATGAAATTCTCAAAACCCTGCTTAAAATAAGTATTGTCTTTAAACCACGTCTTAATCTCAAAATTCATTTGTTTAATACTCTCAACAATATCAACCATTATGGCTGGATTGCGATGTGCCGTTTCAAAACAGATGGTTAAAACATCGTCAATAAATTTCTTCGCAGAATTTTCTAACCCAGCATCTTTTATGGTAGATGTCATCGCATATTTCAATGACCAAAGAGGATACCCTTTTGCTGTAGAAAACTCATGCAATATGGCCCATCTTGCATCTTTCAAACTACTAATATCGTGATACCCTTTCAATGAATTTAGTAAAAAGCATTTAATGAGAGATTTACATAACAAGCCTTCTTCCTTAGTTTCAAACTTGAAAGAAATCTTAGGATTTTTAGAATTCTTTTCCCAGCATTCAAATGTAGCGACCACATCTTCAACTAAATGCTGTGCTTCACGCGGTTTTCCGTTCGTATCAAACATTTTGCCGATATATGGACGAAGAGCAAAAGCCAACATGGACATACAAGAACATGTTTGAAATAAGCCATACGGAGGTTGTGAGAGGGCTTCGAATTTCTCAGCAAGGTTGAAAAGATTTTGTTTGTCTGCAAACTTAATCTTATCTTCAACGAACTTATAAACAAGATACAGCGGATTGTGTTCTTTGTCTATATCCGGTTTAAATTCAAGATTTTCATCTACACTCTCTTCAAGGAGAATCTTAACCAATGACTGCTGGTTGTTAAGTTGATTTAAAATGTCAGTTTTGGTATTGAAGTTTAATACTAACTGTACAATCTTTTTAGTTGATTCTTTCTTCCAGAAAGTTTTTGATTTGCCTATACATTTATCAAGAGCCTCCGGCCCTTTTTCAAAAAGTACTGGGGCAATTATTCGATCAAGCGTTGATGTGAGTTTAGACGCCGAGAATGTATTATGGAAATCACGTAAATATAAATAGAAATTTTCTCGTCGAACATCTTTTGCAATCCAATCCGAGAGTATTTTAGCTGCGTTTTTAATATGTACTTGGTATTGGTCCGTGAAATTGAATTTCTGAGCACACTTAGCATTGGCTTGATATTCAATAAAACGCTCATATTCTTTTTCACCTAACGGAGCATTGAAGACAATAAAACAAGTATTTACAAAACGAGAATCAACCGAGGCCTGTTCTGCAAAATCCCGTAATAATTGAATTTCTGCTGCTGTCTTGGCAAAAAGTAGGGCTAAAAATAACTCATATCCTTTAGCATCTTTTCTCCCATTCTCGATTTTGTTGAGAAGCGTGTAGTCGTTTACATCTAATGAATAGAATTTAAAAGTGTAAGGACGACAAAGATTTGTGAGTATTTTATCGATTTCTGCTGAGGCTGCATCATTGAAGTTGAGTACTTGCCAAATATATTTAAAATCCCGGCTACGAAGTAGCTCTTTTGCATCCTCAATTTCTTTTGTCGGTAAAGCAGTAAATTGTATTGAGAAAATATTACCAGGAGCACGTTGAATATATCCATTATTGTCAAACGATGTCAAGACATCGATTACTAAATGTTCGATTGATGTACCCTCAAACAAGCGAAGAATATTCTCCTCACTTGGTGTTACGTCTTTATGGTTTGCGATATTATTAAGAGCATTGAGTAGAAGAATGCCCTTAAATACTTTCATTGCGACAATACCTAGATTCTCAACACGAGAGTAGTATGTGTTGTAACGCTCAGTTACAGCACCAAATTTGCTAACATTGTTATTGAACTCATCAATAACATAATCCCAAAGGTAATCTGCTGTAATAGTGTCGCGATTAGTAAAAATAGTTTCGTCATTCAAGAAATTTTTTACAGCGCTATTTTCTCCTAAAAATTGAAAAACACTACGAGATGATGCCCCAGCTTCTCGTGCATAGAAAGTTGCCAATAATGCAGTCGCAGGATGTACTGGCATCAAGTTCTTAATGTCGCGTGTAGTTTCAACAGCATTCGGAAGCTCCTTGGTATAGTGAGCAATAAGGTTATTGAATTTATCAAAAATAGGATTGAATACAGACAAATATTCTTCATCCGAACTTGTAATACGGAACTTGCGTGACATATTTATATGCCGATACGGGTTCCATATTATATTTCATATAATGGTACCGACCAACTGTTTTAGTACGTTCCTCGGCTTTGAGCGAATTGAGTGCAGTGGGGTGTGATATAAAAAGAAAATAACTGTCATTTTCTTGTGCCATAGCTCGTTCAGCTAATTCTTGGAGTTGAACAAGCACCGTAAGTCCAATATCAAGTGTAAGAAGATTGGTAAACTCATCCCAAATAATTAGAAGTCCATCAAAATCCGTTTGAGTTTTCAGTTTGTCTTGTACCTCGAAGAACCATTGTACAATATTAGCATTTTTCATTCTAATATGGAATCCACTATTGCGCAATGCGTCTTGGACTTCTCGTAATGTTTTGTTTTCAAGGTCAGAAAGTTCCTTGCGGAGCTTATTGACATTAGGAGTTATCGCAGCAAGTTTGGGAGATTTGTTTATTAGCATCTCCAAAATTGCGGATTCTCATCAATGTGTTTAACGTATGTATCATAATCCGTTTTGACATCAAGATCTGTTAAACCGGCCTTAACTAAAGCTTCTTGAATTTTCTGTTGAAGTTGTAGCGAAAGATCATCAGGATGGGCGATCTTACTCGTACCGTATAAAGTTACGGGAAATAACCGCTTCTTTTTACGAAGATCAAAAAGCGATTGACGCAGAGCCTCAAATTGTGGCATTTTGTATTCCTCATAGACCCATTCTTCAATGGCTGGAATGTCATCACAAAGAAGGTGTTTAATTACAGCTCCAGCATGACTTTTTCCTGTACCGTACGTTCCCTCAATCCAAAATGACTTGTGTACATCATAATCATTATTCATTACAGACCGAATTACCGTACGAAGAATATCATTGAATTGGTCATTTATGATAAAAACATTCCATTCGCCTTCTTTTTCATCTTCGAGGTAGTAAGTACTACGGCCCGAACGCAGGTCAACGATGTCGGAATACTTAGTAGCCATAATTATATCATTGTTTTAAGGATAGAAATAGGGTTCAAATCATCGCGGAGAGTTATATGGTCAAGCCCCATATTGAGTTCGGCTACAAGTAACCGATTATTAGCGGAATTTAGAGTGCGTAATATTTTTTCAAATTCAGAGCGAGAAATACCGAATTCCGCGACGATACCACAAGTATCTGCATGTTCATACAAGTCGGTAACTCTAAGTGAATACAGACCTTTGACTTGAGCAAATTTATATAGTGAGTACAAAGCGGCTTCGTCTGATAATTCTTCAAATTTTCCGCGAATAGCTTCCGTCTTAGATAAATCTTGTTTTTGCATAAAATCTCTACCGATTGGAGTGGTTGCAAATGTATTGTACAACGCATCCAAAGAATATGAAAACGTCGTTGCTCCTTGACTATACTCTTCTTCGTATAAGGATTTTAATAAAGATTTAGAATATAACTCTCCCGATTTAATATGAGTAATAAACCATTTTACCAATGTGGAATTGTAACATAAATTAATCCAGATTATAGACCATACCAGTAAAGGATTATCTATATACAGTTCTTTTAAGATTGTACCTAATGTCGAAAAAGTTCCATTAGAATTTATTATTTCAGCATCCTTTAACCACGCTTTAAAAGATGGGACTTGTTTTACTCCGAGTGGATTATTAGACCAAAATAATTCCGGGTCTGAGAAAAATTCTGATAACCATTCCTCTCGCATACCAAAAGTTCCGTATGCACTAATACCTGTTAGTTTCAAATCATTATCTGCCATAGCTCTTGAGTCTGCAACTATACATCCTTTTGAATGAAATGTTAAACATTTATGACAATGAATACATTTTAAAGCATCTATTTTAAGCGGAACTATTGAAAGAGCCCCTGTAGGGCATTCGACTTCACAGGCTTCGCATTGAATACAATACGTGGTCTTATATAGAGCTCTTTTAATTAAACCTATTAGGGTTATATCATGGATATTTTCAAAAAGAAAATTCCACTGGTTATTTTTCTCACGAAGAAAAGAAAAACTATAGATTGTTCCCTTATATTTGAGCTCTCCATAAATCGCATTCTCTTTTTGATTGAAAACACATTCGCCAACGGTTGGCAACCAAGTCTCGACAGAAACAGTAGGAGAAAATAAAACCCCTTTTAGATTTTCTCTATTGGGTATAAATTGAATATGGTTTTCCACTTTCATATTTTTACCGCTAGGGCGTATTTTCCACTTGTGTTCTTTGATAAACTCATTTAAATTGGGGATATGTCTTGATTGTGCCCAATCTATAATTTTATCAACAAATGGTTTTAATTCTGATGGGTAAATATGATTAACTATCATATCATCCCATTCGGAAGAGAATGGACAAATTAAGCACCCAACTCTTGGTTTTCCAAACCGGTAAGCCGTGTTAATTGTTATATTGTGAAAAAAGAGATATAGAAAAATCTCCGTTGTATTCCAATTGTATATAGGACGGGCGTTTATAACTCCATAATGTTTGACCCCTTTCCCTATTCGGTTATATTGAGAACGCTTTGTACTTTCTTCTCCTCTTGTGCCTTCAAATGCAAGTACTTTTGCTTGTTTGTTAGTTCCGGGGACCTTAAGCGAACGATACAGTGGAGCTGTTTTCATTACAGAGCAACACCAACGATGGGTATCACTTGGGGTACCGATCTTATCCCAATAACTCAAAACCGATGCGTGATTACGAGCGATGGAGAATTTAAGTCCAGGATACAGAGATGTATAATGTCTTTTAACTTCCTCATAAAGTTCAAGCGATGAAGGCAACTCATAACCAGTGTCACTATATATTACTTCAAATGCATTTGGAGGTAATGCTCTTGTACAAAGATCAAGAACAACTTGCGAATCTTTACCACCGGAGAATGAGGCTAAGAAGACATCTATTTTTGTGGTAAGCAGCCGTTGTTTCCCTTGTGATTCTGCGACATCTAACGGCATTACATCAAAGCTATCGCAATCTTCTTTGATAATAGCCATTTTTCGCTTTTGTTTCTTTTCAATAGATGCGGCTATTGCTTCAAAATCAAGCTGATTAGCTTTGATTTCGTTGAATTTTTTTGAAGCTGTTGAATATATGAAGAATGTTTCACGAATGAACTCAATAGCTTCACTTTCCAGTAAAAACATTATGTCGCGATTTCGCTCAATCATTTTTTGCATATCTACTGGTTTAAGAGAGAGATTCTCAAAACCAGGACTAATGGTAATGATTGCTGGGTCATAAAGATTTGCCCCTTTAACTTCAAAAACTAGACTGCCGCGATAAAAATATTGTTTGTTACAAGCCCAAAGCAAAGGTTCTGGACAGTGTGGATATGTCCAGCCTAAATTATTAAGCCCCAATAAATCCAATTCTTCAAAAAACACGGGGCGTGGGGATACACCAAGAGTGTTAGATGCCACTTTGATGTTGAGCTGAATGCCACCAGTTTCTTTGTCCCATGTTATTTTATACACTGCTTCAAAATGAAATTATAAAAGTTTTTAATTGTAAAGTTACAAAATAAATTCAATGATGCAATTATATAGCTAATGAGCCATCTAAATAGCATAATTAAGTAATATCCATCCCGTCCTTGTAGATGCGTACCTGCCGGCGTGTGGCGAGCAGGGGATAGCAGACCACATGCTCCTTGCGATAACGGAATACCCGCGCCGCGCCGTAATCGACATACACATACGCTCCGGCCGGTCGCAGCCCGACGATCTCCGACGTCTTGTCGACGTAGGCGTCGCGCCGCTTGTCGTGTACGAAAATCAGTTGGTCGGTCATCGTTCGGGTCGTTTATCGGGAATTAAAAACCGCTTTACCCTCACAAAGATAGTCATTTTGCCGCGATGGGCAAGAAGATGATAATTGGTCCGGTATTATTCGCATTCGCGCGACCATAGCTCGTAAAGTTCGCGGCTGAGCGCGATGACCTGCTCGGAAAGGGCTTTCAGCTCGCGCGTGCGGCGCTCCAGAAGAAGCACTTGTCGCGGAATCGCCGTATGCGAAAAATGCGTGTTGACGGCCCGTACGATCTGGTTATAGTTGTTGCCCACGCGCTGTATCTGCTCGTAAAACTGATTCAGACGGGTCACATATCGGCCCAAGGTCGGGTCGATACGCACCACGCGAAACTCTTCGGCGAAGATTCTTTTGACGATAAACCGGCTGCGGTTGTGTTCCAGTCCGGCCTCTGCAAACATCCGGCAGAAACGGATATTCTGCTGCTCATCGAGTCGGAACGAGTACTTGTAACTGGCTTTTCTCTCTTTGTGCTGTTCTTCCATATGTCAAGGTTTAAGGGGGCGCGACTCGGGAGCGGCACCCGGCCTCGCAGAGCAAGGACCTTTGTCGGACAAACACCGGTTTGTCGGACAAAGGTACACCTTGCTACCGTCCGGCGACGGTAAATGCGTCGAGACGACGCAGGGTACGACCGATGGTTCGAACCCCTCGGCCCGCGGTGCTTCCCGGGCTGCAATATTACAACGCTTTTCGCCTGATAACAAGTCGTTTGATCGGCCTGGAACGGCCTCCATGCGACATACGTCGAAAGCCTCCGGAGGGATACTATCTTCGCTCCGCGAGATGAATGACAGCACCTCCTGCTATCATGCGATGACAGCTGTCTGTCACGGATGTACTGCTATCGATGAAATATTGCAATCATGGCTATACATCCATCATAGACGTACTGCTATCGATGAAGTACTGCTATCATAGACGTATATCCGTCATAGATGTACTGCAATCATGGATATACCGGAAACAAATGTTCAAACCCTGTTTTGCCTATGGATAAACAACCCGTATTCTTCTGCGTCTGCTCACAAAAGGGCGGTGTAGGAAAATCGACCTTCACGATTCTGCTCGCAAGCTGGCTGCACTATGCTCTGGGGCGCGATGTGCTGGTCGTGGACTGCGATGCTCCGCAATGGAGCATCGTCGCGCAGCGCGAACGTGAGCTCGATGTACTCGAACGCAACGACCGCTACAAACTCATGATGGTGAGACTGTTCAAACGTACGGGCCGCAAG
>ENA-OOQO01001449-OOQO01001449.1-human-gut-metagenome-genome-assembly--contig:-NODE-1449-length-11555-cov-2.122435_pt1 | contig 11555 bp, 12 predicted proteins | sample MGYA00241088_ERZ501162 | MGnify/ENA primary metagenome ERZ501162 (study PRJEB25962, sample SAMEA2042497) | human gut metagenome | biome: human gut; feature: human-associated habitat; material: faeces... | reverse complement strand
ACCCCTGGGGTATCTAATAGTTCTATATTGCTTGAAATTCTAAGCCATTGTTTTTGTTTAGTAACACCTGGTCTGTTGCCTACCTCTGCTGATTTTTTATTTATCATTCTGTTTATAAATGAAGACTTTCCAACATTTGGTATGCCACATATCATTATTCTAATATTTTTGTTTATTCTTCCCTTGCTTGCTGCTTTTTCCATTTCTTCTTGCATTAAATTTTGAACTGCCTTTAAAGTTTCCTTTGTTCCTTTTCCTAAGTTAGAATCTGTTGGAATTGCAATTATTCCTTGGTTTTTAAAGTATTCTATCCATTTTTTTGTTTCTTTTTCATCTGCCAAATCACTCTTATTTAATACTACTATTTTTTTCTTATTTTCTGTAATCTGCTTTATATCTGGGTTTTGGCTTGCAAGTGGTATACGTGCATCTAGTATTTCTATTATTACATCAATTAATTTTAGGTCCTCTATTATTTGCTTTTTGGTTTTAAGCATATGTCCGAGGGTACCAGTTAATATTCATTTGATTTTGCATTTTTTCTTTATTTTCGCTACTTTTCATCTCTTGTCTCTTTTTTCTTTTTTGATACATATCCATTTTAATCACTTCCTTTATTGTTTTTATTATCAAAATATCCATTAATCTTTTTTATAGTTAAAATAATATTCTTATTAAAATCATTTTTACGCCAATCATATTTGTCTAACATATTTAAATCTTTAGCTATTTCAATTCTCAAAAACTGACTTATAGGTTCAAATTCGTTAGTTATATAGATCTCATTATTAGGGCTAATATAAAATATATAATTTTTGTTTGAAAGCATATTTTCAAGTTTGTCAATTCTTTTAAGTTTTAATTTTTCAATTAATATATTTTCATTTTCATAGTTATGGTTTACTATGTGAGTATGTGCATGATTTACACTATTAGCATTAATACTATCTTTTAAATTTGGAGTTCCATGTTCAAAAACAATTGGATATTTTTGATAAACCTTTTTAAAAATTTCTCTATATTTTCTTATTAATATTTTATATTCTTCCATTTCATCTATCATTAATTCAGACATTGAGTTAACATGTCTTTTAGTTGTTATTAATATATATCCATCTGTTAATGCACCTAATGATGGTGTTATATAAAAATACTTTGTTTCATTTAAAATTGTATTTTCTAATTTAGTTTTATCTATGTTACAAAAAGGACACTTTTCAATTATATCGTTCATTTATTTACCTCTCCCAGTTTCTTTCTTGCTACATGTTGAACTTCTGTTATTTTATTTAAAATATATGCATATACCCAATATTAATAATACTATTATTGTTAATATTATCTTTAAAATTTTTATTAACATTATTTTACATCCTTTCTATTATTTCTGCAATAAATCATATAATGAATTCACATCTTTATTCAATTTTCCTTTTAAATTAAAGATAATTGCATATATTATATAATAATCCCATAAAGTTATTTCTTCAATTTTTCTATCATTTATTGCTGAATAATCTGTTAAGAAGAGTTTTAACCCATGTAACTTATTACATAATGTCTTTCCACTTTTAGTTTGTATATACATTTTTTTGTTCTCAATATAGCTTAAGAAAAATAATATTAATGTATTAAATAAACACAATGTACCTACTTCTGGATATTTGAACATGTTGACTATTGTAATTATAAAGTTTATTAATATAGCATAAGCTAGAACGTTTAAAGTAAAATTTTTAGTTCTATAATACCCTTTGTCTTTAGCTGCTTTTTTTATCAATTCTATAACATTAATTTCAAAAATCTCATTTGTTATAATATATTTTAATTTTGAAAATTGTATTGTTCCATTTGTACTTTCAAATTTCAATATTCTCATTATATATTGTTCATACTCAGATAGTTGATTGAAATTGCTTGATAAAATGCTTATGTTTTTGCTTTGATAATCTATTTTTATAATACTTTTCTTTTCTAATACTAATAGAGTTGCTATTAATATATCTTTATAATTAAGTCTCTTGTTATATACGTAGCTCAAAACCCCACTTGATGTTTCTTCTAGTATTTCTCTATAATATTCATAATCTACAGTTTTTAAGTTGTCCTCTAAATTATATACTTTTATCTTTGAAATTATATAAGTTATTATTACATAAATGATACTTGCTAAAAGTAGCCCAAATTGCATCAAGCAAATTGTTGTATGATTCAAAAAGATTTGTTTCCACCCCAATGAATACATTATGAAAATAGCTGGTATACAACATAACAGCAATAGTAATTTTCCTAATCTTGTTTTTAGAATTGGATTTATCCATACTGTTGAATTGTCTTGATTTGTAATAAATTCATTTAATTCTATTTTATATCTTTCTTTCATTTTCTTTACCTTTCTAAATAATTTACCTTTTTTCCATATTTTTTCGCATATTCTATTTCTGATTTTGTGCTTTCTCCTATGTATCCTCCAACATTTATTACATAGATTTCATCTGCCATGTCTATTTTTCTTTTATGCATGTCGTCTAGCATTTCTTTGGTTTTTGTTAAGGTTCCCTCGTCCATGTTTTCCCAGACTTCTGTATCTTCTGAATGGCCAAAAAGCCCTACAGATATTACTATATAGCCTTTTAGTGTTAGCTCTTTTTGTGCTTTATAAAATTCATCTTTAAACCTTGTTGAACCACATAATGTTACTACTTTATATTTTCCTACCATTGGTTTTCTCCTTTATATTAATAGTTTAGGGCGTATGCTATACGCCCTATTATTAGAATTTGTATTGATTCTGATCTGCTCTATCATCAAAGTTTCTATCATAATCTGTTGTTCCATAGAACCAGTCTGTTTTTTTGTTTTTTGAACTTCCCTTTTTTCCACTACTTAGCCCGATATCCATTATTGCAAGTATTGGTATTATTACTGCAATTATTGATATGAATAGTGTTAAATAATTTGCTGTTTGAGCTTGTCCTGCTGCAATTACTTCTAGTGCTTTATATGCATCAACTCCAAAATACATACATTGTGCAATTAAATAAACTACTGCTCCTATCATTTTTCTTTTTGCAACAAGTATTATACATGCAAAAGTTATAAACAACAATACAACTTCAAATGTTACATCCATAGGAACTATTGGGAATCCTGCGTCTGCTGTAAAAGCCAACATTACTATTAATCTAAATACCCAAAAAACTCCTGCAAATGCTGTAATCATGTAACCAAACATCTTTTGTTCCCCCTTGTAATTTTATTTGTTTATATTTTATACATTATTTTATCAATTGTCAATAATAATTACGTCTCTTTTTAAATTTTTATTATCTACCACACCTAAGCCTAAGTATTTGCTATTATTGTAAATTGAATATATTCCATTTTCCAAATCTTCTTTTAGCTTTACCCCATTTAGGAAAAGCATTGTTTTTTTATCATCTAAGTTTATTTTTGGAATATCTTTAAAACATTCTTCAATACTAATTATTTTAGCTTTATCCAAATTTTCTAATGTACATGCATCTTTAATGTCAAATTTATCTACTCTTATTCTTCTTAAGTTTTGCATAAGTCCAACTGTTCCAAGTTTTGTAGCAATATCCTCACATAGTACTCTTATATATGTTCCTTTTGAGCAACTTACTTTAAAGGTTATTATATTATCCTCAAAATTTAATAAAGAAATTTCCATTATCTCTATTTCTCTTGCAGGTATTTCAATGGTTTGTCCACTTCTTGCATATTCGTAAGCTTTCTTTCCGTTAATTTTTATTGAGGAATATATTGGTGGTGTTTGCATTTGTTTACCTAGAAAATTTTGAAGTACATCCTTTATTTGTTCTTCAGTTATGTTAGGTACTTCTTTTCTTTCTATTATTTCACCTTCAATATCCCCTGTTGAACTTTTTTCTCCTAAAGCTAATTCTGCAATATATGTTTTATCATGTTCGATTAAATACTTAGATATTTTTGTTGCTTTGCCTACAAGAACTGGTAACACGCCTGTTGCATTAGGATCTAAAGTTCCTGTATGGCCTACTTTAGAAGTGTTTAATGTTTTTTTTACTACATTTACTACATCATGTGATGTATAACCTTTTGGTTTATCAATAATTATAATTTCATCCATTATTTTTTCCTTATTCTAAATGTTTTTTACATTCTGTTATAATTTTTTCTTTTGCCTTTTCGAAAGGAACACCCGTAATTATTCCACCAGCAGCTCTCATGTGTCCTCCACCACCAAACATTAGGCATATGTCTGATACATTTACATCGTTATTTGAACGAAGTGAAAGTTTAAAAGTATTCTTTTCGGTTTCTCTTAAGAATATTGATATCTCAACACCTTCTATATCTCTTCCAATGTCTACTATTCCATCATGGTCTTCTGATTTAGTATTTTCCTCATCTTCCTTTGTTATGTATGTAAATGCAATCTTTCCATTTTCCAATAGCTCTATTCTATTCATTGCAATTTTTCTTAGTTCGAATTTTTCCTTTGAAACTGTTTGTAATGTTCTTTTATATATGCTTGAAACATTAACCCCTTTGCTTAATAATTCTGCTGCAAATTCAAATGTTTCTGGCTTTACATTTTGATATTGGAAACCACCTGTATCTGTAATTATTCCTGTTAAAAGGCATGTTCCTATATCTTTTGTAATTTCTACACCCAATGTTTTTAATACTGTAATTAATATTTGGCAACATGCTGGTGATGTTGGGTTTACAAAGTTATAGTCTGCAAACATTGTGTTTGCTTCATGGTGGTCTATTTGTATTTTGGTATTTGCATCTTCAAAGTAATTTGCAAAACCATTTAATCGTTTTATATCTCCACAATCTAGTGCTATTGCTAGGTCGTAATTTTCGTTTTTTCCTTCAGCTTTAATTTCGTTTGCACATGGCAAGAATTCAAATGTTTTTGAGTATTTTGGTATTATTACATCAACTTCTTTTCCAAGTTGTTTTAAACCCATATACATTGCTAAACTGCTTCCTACTGCATCTCCATCTGGTACTTCATGTGTTAATATTACTATATTTTTACTTTCAAATATTTCTTCCTTAATATTATCTAGAGTCATTTAAACCTCTTTTCTTGTAAAGGGGCAGTTACTATATTTAACTGTCCCTTATACATTAATCTTCTTTTTTATTTTGGTCTATTTCTTTCATTACTTGTTCTAATATTCTGTCTATTTTTTCTCCATAAACCAAACTTTCGTCTAGTTCAAAAACAAGTTCTGGTGTTACTCTTAAGTTCATTTTCTCTGCTATTCTGCTTCTTATAAAGCCTGATGCAGCTTTTAGCCCTGCTAGACTTTGTTTTACATTTTTTGAATTTATAATGCTAACACTTACTCTAGCATATTTTAAATCTGGTGATGTTTTAACTTTTGTAACACTTATCATTCCTGTTACATTTGAATTTTTAACCTCGTAATTAATTATATTACTTAGTTCTCTTTTTAATTCTTCATCTACTCTAGCCATACGGTTAGAATTTGTATGTTTTTGCATTTTGCCTCCTTATTTTATTTGCTCCATAATAAATGCTTCTATGATGTCTCCTTCTTGTATGTCGTTGAAGTTTTCTAATTGAATACCACATTCATATCCTGCTTGAACTTCTTTTGCATCGTCTTTCATTCTCTTTAGAGAAATTAGTTTTCCTTCATGTATTACAACATTATTTCTAAGCACTCTTACTCCTGCATTTCTTGCAACTTTTCCGTTTGTTACATAGCATCCTGCAATTGTTCCAACATTTGATATTTTGAATGTTTGTCTTACTTCTGCATTTCCTATTATTGTTTCTTTAAATACTGGGTCTAGCATTCCTTTCATTGCTGCTTCAACGTCTTCTATTGCATTGTATATTACTGAGTAAATCTTAATTTCAACTCCATCTTTTTCTGCCATATCTTTTGCTATTGGTTCTGGTCTTACATTAAATGCAATTATTATAGCATTTGATACTTTTGCAAGTGTAACGTCTGATTCTGTTACAGCACCAACGTTTGCATGGATTACTTTTACTTTAACTTCTTCATTAGATAATTTTTCTAATGATTGCTTTACTGCTTCCACAGAACCTTGTACGTCTGCCTTTACTATTATGTTTAGTTGTTTTAAGTTTCCTTTTGAAATTTGGCTAAATAAATCATCCAATGTTACTCTATGTGTAGCATTTAATGCTTTATCTCTTGCTTGACGTTTTCTCTTTTCCATTAAGTGTTTAGCTGTTTTTTCGTCTTTTACTTCGTAGAATGTTTCACCAGCTTCTGGTACTTCTGTAAATCCTGTAATTTCAACTGGTGTAGATGGTCCTGCTTTCTTTAATTTTTTGCCGTTTTCATCTGTCATTGTACGAATTCTACCTATTGTAGAACCAACTAATATTGTATCTCCAACGTCTAATGTACCACGTTGTACAAGCATTGTTGCAACTGGTCCTTTTGCTTTGTCTAGTTTTGCTTCTATTACAACACCCTTTGCTTGTTTATTAGGGTTTGCTTTTAATTCCTTCATATCTGCTACTAATAATACCATTTCTAGTAAAGTATCTATGTTTTGTTTTTTCTTTGCTGAAATTGGAACAAAGATTGTATCTCCACCCCATTCTTCTGGTACTAGGTCGTATTCCATTAATTCTTGTTTTACTCTATCAATGTTTGCGCCTTCAACATCTATTTTGTTTATAGCTACTATTATTGGTATTCCTGCTGCTTTTGCATGGTTAATGGCTTCAACTGTTTGTGGCATTACACCATCATTTGCTGCAACAACTAATATTGCGATATCTGTTATTTGTGCACCTCTTGCACGCATTGCTGTAAATGCTTCGTGTCCTGGTGTATCTAGGAATGTTATTTCTCTATCATTTATTTTAACTTTGTATGCACCTATTGCTTGTGTAATTCCTCCTGCTTCACCTTCTATAACATTTGTAGATCTTACTGCATCTAGTAATGAAGTTTTACCATGGTCTACGTGTCCCATAACTACAACTACTGGTGGTCTTGGAAGTAGGTCTTCTGGTTTATCTTCGCTATCATCAAATAGGATGTCTTCATCTGTTACAACTTCTTTCTTAACTGCTGTAACTCCAAATTCTTGGGCTATAAGATATGCTGTATCGAAATCTATTTCGTTGTTTATTGTTGCCATTATTCCATAACCAAATAGCTTTTTAATTATTTCGCTACTTGTCTTTTTTAGTTCTGCACTTAAATCTTTTACAGAAATTGTTTCTGGTATTGTTATTTCTGTTAATTGGAATATTTTTTGTTTGCTTCTTTCTTCTTGATTATTTGCTTTTTTCTTGTTTTTCTTTCCTCTTGCTGTTGTTAAATCATAGTAATCAAGCATTGTTCCTTCATCTGATAAGCCACGTTCTTGTTTTAAGTCTTTTAATTTATGTGAGCTAAATTCATCATAGTTATTTTTTCTGCTCTTATTTTTCTTGTTTCCTCTGTTGTCGTCATATTTGCTGTTATTTTTTTGCTTATCTATTGCTTTGTTTGCGTATTCTCTAACTGTTTCTTTTTCAACAACATCTGTAGCCATGATGTTTTTGATGTTCTTCTCTATACCTCTTTCATCTAAGCTACGATTTGGTCTGTTATTATATCCACCATTATTATTTCTATTTCCAAAAGGTCTGTTATTATTGTTTCCTTGTCTGTCTCTATTAAAGTTATTATTTCTGTTTCCAAAATCTCTTCCGTTATTGTCTCTTGGTCTGAAACCATTGTTATTATTGTTATTGAAATTATTATTTCTGTTGCCAAAGTTTCTTCCTTCTTGGTTATTGTTAAATGGTCTTCTTTGATTATTATTATTGTTGTAATTATTGTTATAGTTTCTATTATCTCTATTATTATAATTTCTGTTTTGATTATCTCTGTTGTTATTGAAGTTCCTGTTTTGGTCATTTCTGTTAAAGAAAGGTTTTTCTTGTTTTACTTCTTGTTGTGCTACAGGAGTTGGTGTTGGTTGTTGTTTTGGTTCTTCTTGTTTTTGTACTGTAATAGGTTCTTCATGCTTTTCTTCTGGTTTTACTTCATTTTTTACTTCTTCCTTTTTAGGTTCTTCTTTTTTACCAAATAATTCACTTACTGTTAATGGTTTTGTTGGTTTGTTTCTATAAACTATGTTATAGTCTTTGTTTCTCTCACGTTCAACAAACCCAACATCTTTTCTACGATTGTCTTGCTTTTTATCTTTTTTATTTTTATCTTCACTATCTTCTAGAATTACTTGTCTTCTAATTATTACTGGTTCCTCTTTAACTTCTTTTTTGGGTTTAGCTTCCTTATGTTTTTTTGGTTCTTCTGGTTTGCTATTCCCTTTAAAGCTTTTTTCTATTCTTTCAGCTTCTTCTTCACTTACACCACTTAAATGTGATGAAGCCTCTATTCCAAGTGCTTTTGCTTTTTCCAAAGCTTCTTTACTTGTTACTCCTATTTTTTTTGCTATTTCATGAATTTTTATTTTATTACCCATTAATATCACCCCCTATTTGATTTTTAGCTGTTAGTTTGATTTTTTTGTTCGTTACCAATAATTACACCCCTTATATCTTCATAAATTTTTTGGTCTATATTACTTTTTAGAACTTTTCCAATTCTATTTGTTTTAATAACCTTATTTAAGCATTCTATATTATTACAAATATATGCGCCTCGTCCATCTAGCTTACCTGTTTTATCTACAAGAATTTCATTATTTTTGTTTTTAACAATTCTTATTAGCTCATATTTGTCTTTTTTTAAGTTACATGCCATACATTTCCTTTGAAATGCTTGTTTCATATTATTCATCATTTCCTTCTTCTACAGTTTTTTCTTCGTTTTTCTTGTTTTCTTCGTATGCCATTAACTCTCTGAATTGTGTTTCACTCTTTATATCTATTTTCCAGTTTGTAAGTTTTACTGCTAATCTTGCATTTTGTCCGCCTTTTCCTATTGCTAATGATAATTCTTCATCTGGAACTATTACTTGTGCAAATTTTTCGTCTTCTTTAATATCAACAGCCATTACATGTGCTGGTAATAATGCTGCACATATAAATGTTGCTGGGTCTTCGCTCCATTCAATAACATCTATTTTTTCGCCATTCATTTCGTTTATTATGTTTTGAATTCTTATTCCTTTTGCTCCTACACAAGATCCAACTGGGTCTATATCTGGGTTCTTTGAATATACAGCAACTTTGCTTCTATAACCTGGATCTCTTGATACTGCTTTTACTTCTATTAGTCCTTCATATATTTCTGGTATTTCTAGTTCAAAAAGTTTCTTTATAACATCTGGGTGGCTTCTTGTTACTAGTACTTGTGGTGCTCCTTTTAGCCCTTTTTCTACACTTAAAACATATGCTTTTATTTTATCATTTACATGATAGTGTTCTGTTGGTATTTGTTCTTTTAAAGGCATAATTCCTTCAAGTTTTCCTAAGTCTAATACAACTGTTCCTTTATCTGCTTTTTGTATTATTCCTGTTACTATTTCGCCCTTTCTATCATTGTATTCGTCAAAAATCATGTTTCTTTCTGCTTCTCTTACTTTTTGAATAACGTGTTGTTTTGCAGCTCCTGCAGCTATTCTTCCAAAGTCTTTTGGTTTTGTTTCAATATTTATTATATCTCCAATTTTTGCTTTCTTTTCAATCTTTTTAGCATCTTCTAAAGATATTTGTAATTGACTATTCTCAACTGTTTCTACTACTTCTTTTTGTGCATATACATGAATTTCACCTGTTTGACTATCTATTTCAACTTTAACATTTTCAGCTGAATCGAAGTTTTTCTTGTATGCTGCAACAAGTGCTACTTCTAGTGATTCTAATAAATAATCTTTACTAATTCCTCTTTCTTTTTCTAATTCGTCAAGTGCCATAATTAATTCTTTGTTTTCATTACTCTTCATTTTTCTTATTCCTCCCTTTAATTCCAATCAAACATGGTTTTTATTTGACCTATGTTTTGTCTTTCTATTTCAAAAATTCCATTTTGCGTTTCTAAACTTATAATTGTTTCTGAATAGTCTTTTAAAATACCTTCATATTGCTTTTGCCCATTAAATGGTTTGAAAAGCTTTACTTGTACTTTAGCTCCAATATTGCATTGTAAGTGTTTATCCTTTTTCAAAACACGTTCTACTCCAGGTGAAGATACTTCTAAGAAGTATTGATCTTTGATATAATCCGCCTGGTCTAGAATTTCATTAATATTGTTGCTAACTAATTCACAATCTTCTAATGATATGCCTGTATCTTTATCAATATAAACACGTAAATAGTAATCTTTTCCTTCTTTTACATATTCTACATCATAAAGATTATACCCTAATTCTTTAATCTTAGGCTCAATAAGGCTTTCAACCTTTTCTTCAATCTTTGCCAATTTTCATTTCTCCTTATTCTCAAAAGTTAAGAGTGGGCTTTGCCCACTCTTTAAGTATTTTTATTTAATTGCTATATTAATATACCACACTTTTCTTGAAAAATCAAGAGTTTTTAAGGAATTTTTAATTATTTGTGGTGTAAATATTTCTACCGTTATTTTAGTTTTTCTATTTCTTCTAGGCTTAATCCAATTACTTTACTAATGAGTTCTATATTGACATTCTCTTTTAGCATATTTTTTGCTATTTCAGTTTTTCCTTTAGCTTCTCCATCTGCGATACCATCTTTCCTTCCACATTTATATCCTTCATCTTGTGCATATTCTATTGAGGCTTGTTCATCTCTTATTTGCCATTTTACTCCTATTTACTCTATGCTTCTTAATTGCAATAAAAATCGTTCGTCAAATTTTTACATTTTTCGACAAACGATTTTTTGTTATATAGTAATCAATCTAATCTGAGGTCCAGCTTGGGATGAGCTGAAAACTATTGTAATACACCTCCAAATTTACCAGAAAAATCTAGAATTTCTCCTGCAACTGGGATTTCAGATGTTAGAGAAACTAGAGAGCGCAAACAAAAGTAATAGGTGCCCACACCGCTAAAGGAAGCGAACAAGTCGTGGTATGAGTACGCGCAACCGTAACCACACGAAGCCTGGGCCAAAGCGAGCATAATTCGAATAAGCATCGACCCCACGAGAAGCCAGCCAGTATCCATAATTCTTTTTGCTACTTCCAAATATCATTGCTTTGGCCGTTGCTGAAATTTCACTTGATACTTGTGGTACTCCTGTTGGTGCATCTACTGTTGAATCAATTACATACCAATATCCATCTAGTACATATTCTCCTAAAGCTACTCCACTATCACTTATTCCTTCTGGGTGACTTGGGTCATAAAACACTCCTGATTTACTATTTGTGTTATAATCTGTTATCGCTGTCCACATATCTCCTAAGTCTTTTAGTTTGGTTGTTAAATTTCCTGTTCTATTCCATTTACTATTCAAGTTATACATTCCTCCTGCTGGGGTATATCCTAATACTCTATTTACATCTTCTATTGTTATTCCTCGTGCATTTGTTCCATATAATTCTTTGCACATTCTGTTCACTTCATCTACTGCATTG
>ENA-OOQO01001427-OOQO01001427.1-human-gut-metagenome-genome-assembly--contig:-NODE-1427-length-11682-cov-1.888879_pt1 | contig 11682 bp, 13 predicted proteins | sample MGYA00241088_ERZ501162 | MGnify/ENA primary metagenome ERZ501162 (study PRJEB25962, sample SAMEA2042497) | human gut metagenome | biome: human gut; feature: human-associated habitat; material: faeces... | reverse complement strand
ATTTAGGTGGTGATGACTTTGATGAAAGAGTTATGGATTACATCGTAAGTGAATTTAAGAAAGAAACTAGTGTAGACTTAACTAAAGATAAAATGGCTATGCAAAGAGTTAGAGATGCTGCTGAAAAGGCTAAGAAAGATCTTAGCGGTATGACTTCTACTGAAATATCATTACCATTTATATCTCAAGGAACAGATGGACCACTTCATTTAAATTTAACTTTAACTAAAGCTAAATTTGAAGATTTAATTAGAGATTTAGTAGAATCAACTACTGAACCAGTAAGAAAAGCATTAAAAGATGCTAAATTAACATCTAAGGATATTGATAAAGTATTACTAGTAGGAGGTTCAACAAGAATACCTTGTGTTCAAGAACTAGTTAAGAAAGAATTAGGTAAAGAACCATCTAAAGAAGTTAACCCAGATGAAGTAGTAGCTATGGGTGCTGCTATTCAAGGTGGAGTATTAACAGGGGACGTTAATGATATCGTACTTCTAGATGTAACGCCATTATCACTTGGTATTGAAACACTAGGAGGAGTAATGACTGTATTAATACCTAGAAATACTACAATACCTACAAGTAAGAGTCAAGTATTTAGTACAGCCGCTGATAATCAACCTGCTGTTGATATCCATGTATTACAAGGTGAAAGACCAATGGCTAACGATAACAAGACCCTTGGTAACTTCCAATTAACTAACATTCCACCTGCTCCAAGAGGAGTACCACAAATCGAAGTAACATTTGATATAGATGCTAATGGTATCGTAAATGTCAAAGCAAAAGACTTGGGTACTGGAAAAGAACAATCTATTACAATTACTGCTACTAATACATTAAGTGATGAAGAAATCGATAAGATGATGAAAGAAGCAGAAAAAAATAAAGAAGCTGATAACAAGAAGAAAGAAGTAGCAGATGCTAAGAATGATGCTGAACAAGTAGTATTCATGACTGAAAAGGCTCTTAAAGATTTAGGAGAAAAAGTAACTGATTCTGATAAGAAAGAAGCTGAAGACTTAATGGAAGAAACTAAGAAGGCTATTGAAACAGAAGATGTTGAAAAGATTAATAAAGCTAAAGATAAACTATTAGAGAAGGCTAATGCTCTTGCTACAAAAGTTTATGAAGAAGCTGCTAAAAATAATCAAAGTGCAGAAAGTGCTAAGACTGAAACTAAAGAAGAAAAGAAAGAAGACAAAGACGACACAGTAGTAGATGCTGAGTACGAAGAGAAATAATTCAAATAAAAAGTTAAAGTTCTAGTTTTCTAGCTAGAACTTTATACTTATGTTCGGAGGAAATTATGAATAAAAAAGATTACTACGAGGTACTAGGAGTACCCAAAACAGCGTCTCAAGATGAAATAAAATCTGCCTTCAGAAAACTAGCTAAAAAATACCATCCCGATGTATCAAAAGAAGAAAATGCTGCAGAAAAGTTTAAAGAATGTCAAGAAGCCTATGCTGTATTATCAGATGAGACAAAGAGAAAACAATATGATCAGTATGGTCATGCAGCATTTACTAACTCTCAAGGTGGTTTCTCTGGATTTGATGGCTTTGACTTTGGAGGAATGGAAGATATCTTTGGAGATTTATTTAAAAACTTTGGTTTTGGTTCATCTTCATCTGGTACAAGAACAAGTTCTAGAAGAGAAGATGGTAGCGACTTACTATATCGTATGAGTATTACTTTTGAAGAGGCTGTTAATGGTGCTAAGAGAGATATAAAAGTAGATACTGAAGATGAATGCTCTGAGTGTCATGGACAGGGTGGCTTTAATATGCATACTTGTCCTGATTGTAAAGGATCTGGAACTGTAACAAGACAGCAAAGTACTATATTTGGTTCATTTCTATCAAAAACCTCTTGTCCAACATGTCATGGAACTGGTTCAACATTTGATAAGATTTGTACTAATTGTCATGGTACTGGTAAAGAAAGAAAAGTTAAAACTCTAACCATTACTATTCCTAAAGGAATAAATACCGGCAATAGAATAAGACTTGCTGGTAAAGGAGAAGCAGGTACTAATGGAGGAGAACCAGGAGATTTATATATTGAATTTAGTGTTAAAGAAGATGACTTCTATACTAGAGATGAGAATGATATTTATATTACTGTACCTCTTACTATTACTGAGGCAGTATTAGGCTGCAAGAAAGAGATACCTACAATCTATGGAAATGCTATTATAACTATTCCTGATGGTACTAAAAATGGTAGTAAATTAAGATTAAAAGGAAAAGGAATAGATAGTGATATTAATAATAAAAAAGGCGATATGTATGTAATAGTAGATGTCGTTATGCCAAGTAAATTAACTAAAAAACAAAAAGATTTATTTAAAGAATTATCTGAAACAACACTAGATGATGATAGTAAGTTTACTAAATTTAATAAGATGTTAAAAAAATAATATATATGCGCTCTAAGCCTAAGGTCTTAGGGCGTTATTTTGAGCCTAATTTTAGTCTCAAAATAAAGTCTATTATATATAAGCCATAGATATATATATTTAGAGTACAAACAAATAATGAAGTTAACAATCCTAAAACATGAGATAATATAGTTACTTATATTGTTATTGGCGTAGTAGCAATACTTGGAATAATAATATGTGCAGTAATGTATTTAAAAAAGAAAAAAGATAATAAATAATATAAAGAGATAAATTACTATCTCTTTTTACTTTTGTATGATATAATTATCTAAAGGCAATATAATGTAGTATGAGGTGTGAATATGAAGAAGTATATTAAAGAAAATAAAAATAGAATAATAATATTAATATTTAGTTTTTTATTTCAAACATCAGTATATAGTATAACCAAACTATTTCAAGGTACACCAATGCATCTAAATAACTATTTTGATAATATGATACCATTTATACCAGCCTTTGTAATATTCTATGTCTTGTGGTATTTATTACTATTCTTAATACCATTACTAATATTAAAATATAACAAAAAAGTATTTGATAGATACATAGTAACATGTCTAATATACGCATTATTTGAAGGAATAATATTTATACTATTACCAACCACTATGACTAGAGAACCACTAGCAGTAGACAGTATTTCAACATGGATAATAAATATTATATACAAAGTAGATACTCCAGTAAATCTATTTCCTTCAGCACACTGTGCCTTAGCCATATTATTTATAATATCAACATTAGATGTCAAAGAAATAAAAAAAGAATACAAAATATTAATAACAATAACATCAGTATTAATAATGTTATCAACAGTATTCATAAAACAACATGTAATCGTAGATGTACTAGGAGCCTTTATAATAGTTCCAATGTATTATATAATAAGAAAAAAGAAAATAAATCTAGAAGAGAGTGGTATATATGCAAAGATATTTCGCCAAAAGAAGAGAACAAAATAACTTAATACTTGAAGAGTCAGATATTCATCATATTAAGAATGTTATGCGAATGAATATAAACGATAAAATAGAAGTAGTATATGATAAAGTATTATATATATGTAATATAGATAATCTAGATCCATTAACTCTTTCAGTAGAGGATACTATTAGTAAAGAAAATAAGCTAAATATAGAATTAACAATAGCTATAGGTTTAGTAAAAGAACAAAAAATAGATTTAATTCTTCAAAAACTAACTGAACTAGGCGTATCAAGAATAATTCCAGTCGATATGGAAAGAAGTATTGTTAAGTTAGATAAAGAAAGATTTAGTAAGAAAAAAGTAAGATGGCAAATGATCTGCAAGGAGGCTAGTGAGCAATCTAAAAGAACAGATATCCCAGAAATAACTGATATTATGAGTATTAAAGATTTAGTAAATCTAGATTATGATATCAAATTAGTAGCATCTACAAAAGAAAAAGATAAATTACTAAATTACTATTTACAAAGCATAAAAGATTGTGCTAAAATTATAATGGTAATAGGTCCAGAAGGCGGAATAAGCCCTAAAGAAGAAACATATTTATTAGAAAATAATTATAACCCAGTATCTTTTGGAGACCTAATATTTAGAGTGGAAACTGCTGCCATATATGCTGGCGCAGTATTTAACTTTATCGCAGTAAGAGGTGAATATAATGATAAATTCATTTAATGATTTTTATAATAACTTATCAAGTAATGGTTTATTTTTCTTTTGGATAGTAGTATTTCTTTTTGTATTTGTTATTTTTCTACTTGTGATACTTCTACTAAAAAATAGAAAACTATCTAAATATCTAAAAGAAAATAATATTAAGGAAGAATTAAATGATACTCATGAAGATACTCCATTAATATTAAGTGAAGCAAAGGAAGAACCTAAAGAAATAGTAAAAGAATTACCAAAACAAGAAATAATTGAACCAAAAGAATTAGAAAAAGTAGAAGAAGTAAAAGAAGAAATTAAAGAAGAAAAAATACCAGTAAATACTAATAATAATGGTTTATATACAAAGAATGTTTTAAGAGAAAAAAGAGTCCAAACATCACCAATTCATATTGATAGAGAATTATCAAGTAGAGAAGAATTACCAAAAGAAGATTATCATACAAATGAAGATATTCTTACAGGTATAGATTTACATGAAGATGCTTTATCTCCACTTGAAACAATGGAAGATGCTTATGAAGTAAATGATAATATGAAGTTTGCTTCAGATATTGTCGAAAGAATGGAAGAAGAAATAAAGCCATCTAATATAGAACTAACTGACTATGAAAGAAAGCAAGAAGAAGAAGCGATAATAAGTTATGATGAATTATTAAAAGTAAAAGATAAAATATATAATATTACTGATGATGAAGAAACAGACGAATTTATTGATGAACTAAAAAATTTTAGAATAGATTTACAATAAGTAGGGTAACCTACTTTTTTTTCGACATAAAACTATTACCTAATGTTATATATTATTACTAGGTGATGATATTATGAATGGTAAAATGAAATTAAAAAAAATAGTAAAGAAAAAAATTAAACTATCATTTATCTATATCATAGTAATATATATAATCTTTTCCATAACTTTTTATTATTCTTTAAAAAATAGTAATAACATAAATAATAAAGAATTTATTAAATTTCTCTTAAAAGGAGGTAATTCTCATCTAATTGGAGATTACAAACTAATAAATATCGTTAATAACAGTACTAAGTTTTTGTTTAGTATAGACTTTACTAATCCCAGTTCCATCCTTGATAGGAGTATAACATCCTCTAGCAAAGATTATGAACATAACGATGACTATAGTAATCTGGAAGAATTAAAAAAGATAAGTTCTTATATTGAAGATCCAAATCCTGTAGATATAGATAGTCCTATTATATATATTTATAATTCACATCAGTTAGAAAATTATAATAGTTCAAACTTAGATATTTATGGAATAACTCCTAATGTATTAATGGCCTCTTATTTATTAAAAGAAAAACTAAATAGTAAAGGACTATCTACAATTGTTGAAGACTCCAACTTATCAGAATTCTTAAGTATAAATAATTGGAATCATGCTAGTTCATATAAAGCCTCACGAATATTTATCTTAGATAAAAAGAATAAATATAATACTCTAAAATATTTTATTGATATTCATAGAGACTCAGTAAATAAAAATGTAACTAGTGTAAACATAAATGGTAAAGATTATGCTAGAATACTCTTTGTCATAGGATTAGAACATGATAATTATAAAGATAATCTAAAATTAAGCGAAGACTTAAATAATTTATTCAATAAATATTATAAAGGTTTATCTAGAGGTATCTATAAAAAAGAAGGCCCTGGAGTAGACGGTATATATAACCAAGATATCAGTCCTAATAGTATTTTAATTGAAGTAGGAGGAGTAGATAACAATATAGATGAAGTACTTAATACTACTGAAGCAATATCTAACATATTATATTACTATATAAAAGGTGATAATAATGGATAAGAAAAAAATATTAAAAATAGTATTCATAGTATTATTCTTAAGCTTTATCATAGCTTATGTAATAGAAAAAAGTGGTTATTATGAATATAATCTTCGTAATAAAACAGTTTTAACTAAAGAATCGATGGAGAAGTTTGAAAAAGATGTAAGTGAAGGTAGGGATGTTAGTATTGAAGATTATGTAGTTAATACCAGTACTGACTACACAACAAAATTAACCAGAGGTACCAACAAGGTATCCACTAAAGTAAATGATGTTCTAAAAAAAGGCATAGAGAGTGTATTTAAAGTATTAGGTAAGTTTGTCTATGACTAAAACATACAAGAAAACATACAAGAAAGCATACAAGTAGATTGACTATAATTAATATATATAGTATAATATTAGTAGAAAAAAATGAGGTGATTTAAATGCAAAATTATATACCGCCATTTGAAATAACTAATATTATGCTAGAAAGAGTTTCTTCAATTATGAAGAAAATTGGTGGACTTGAAAACTATAAAGATTTAAATAAAATGCCAGTCTTAAGAAGAAATAACAGAATAAAATCTATTCATTCATCACTTGCAATAGAGGCAAACTCTTTATCACTTAGTCAAGTTAAAGATGTTATTGATGGTAAATTGGTAATTGGACCAGAAAAAGAAATACAAGAAGTAAAAAACGCTTATAATGCTTATTTAAAAATTAAAGAAGTAAATCCATATAGTATAAAAGATTTAAAAGAAATACACGGCATTATGACATATTTAACTACAGAGGAATCCGGAAAGTTTAGAAGTACTGGCGAAGGAGTCTTTGATGAGAATGGCAATTGCATACATATTTGTCCACCAGCAAATCAAGTAGAAGAACTTATGGAGCAACTGTTCAATTGGATGAAAGAAAAAAAGAACGAAATACATCCATTAATATTATCTTCAGTATTCCATTATGAATTTGTCTTTATACATCCATTTGGTGATGGCAATGGAAGAACAGCTAGATTGTGGCAGAATGTTATCTTATCTGAATATGAAGATATATTTGAATATGTTCCAATAGAAAGTGCAATAAAAAAATATCAAGATGAATACTATAGAGTAATTGCTAATTGTAATGCAAATGGTAATTCAACTGAATTTATAGAATTTATGTTAAAAATGATTGATGAAGAACTAGATACTTTAATTGTTGGAGTAAATAATCAAATTAATCATATAAGTCCATATATAAAAAAATTACTTGATACAATGGAGCCTGGAATTAAATATAGTACCAATGAGTTAATGAAATTAGTAGATATGAAATCTAGAGTTTCATTTAGAGAAAACTATCTAGTTCCCGCTATTGAAAATAATTTAATAAAAATGACATATCCAGATAACCCAACTAATAAAAATCAAACATATTATAAAGATTAATATAGTCTATTTATTATAAAAAGAAGCAAGATTATTTTCTTACTTCTTTTAATATTCTATCAGTATTACTAAAATTTAATTTAGCCACTTCTTTTAAAACATTTACCCCATATTTTTCTACTAATTTAATACCAACATCTTCCACATAATAATTGGCTCCCTTAGGTAAGAAGATACCATACTTATCACCAAGTTTATCAATTTCCTTAACAAAGATATATCTACTTATTAATGAGGAACAAGCGACAGATAAACACTTATCTTCAGCCTTAGTAATAAAAGTAATACCCTTTAAAGGATTAGGTACATCAGATAAATGATTATAATAACTCTTTTCAGGTTCAAATTGATCTACAACAATATAATCATATTCATTATCTTTAACCATCTCAGTTAATACTTTATTATGAAGTACAGCCTTTATCTTATTCATATTCATATCTTTACCATAATTCTTATTATATTCTTTATTAGATAACATAATAGTTTTATATTTAATTTTCTTAATAATTTTAGGAACTATTTTTAGTATTTGTTCATCAGATAATTTTTTAGAATCTTTAACTCCAAGTTCAGTCAAGAAAGGGATATCATCTTTATTTACATATGATGCAGTTACTACGATAGGTCCATAATAATCACCAGTACCAACTTCATCAGAACCAACTGAAGAAATATCTATTGGTATAGTAGTTTCTTCTTTTTTTTCTTTAACTTCTTCCCTATCTATAAAGTAATCAATATTCTCTTTATCTTTACCAATACTTTCCCACATACCAGCCTCAATATCTGCTGATACTCCTTGAAACATTGCCTTACCAGATTCATATAAAGTAACTATTGTATCACCAGTATCAGCTTGAAATATAGCATAAGGAGGAGTCTTATCTCTTTTCATGTCTTTATAAAAGTCAGCCATTAATTTTTTAGTTTCATTATCTACGCGTATAACTTTGGTAATAGTTTTATTTTTCATGTTCCACCTCTTAATTACATTTTATCAAATTACTATAAGAAAGTCTATAAAACTTTATAGTTAAAAGATAATTTTACACAATTTCCTTGAAAAAAATCTCTATCCATGTTATAGTAATTACTATCAAAGAGGTGATACCATGAAGTTTTACACTGGACCAGAAGATTTAAAAGATGTTATAGAAAGATACATCGTTATAGGAAATGATATGGCAGTATATTATTTAAACAATAGAAAAGTATCTATTCCCAATTTTACTGAAGAACAAAGAGAAGAAATTAAAAAAATAATGTTACAACAATTACAAGAAAGAAATGAAAGTGTAAATCTAAGACCATATACTTTACAAAAAAGTTTTGATACTGCAGTATTAACTACACTAGTGGGTTCATATATAGCTAATCGTATTAAGTTTGGTACTATGAAAGCCTACCTAACAATAGGTACAATATTTGGTACAATATATTTAACTAATAGAATACTAAAAGAAAAAGCAATAATTAAAGAAGTAAAAAAATCAAACTTATTTCTTGATATGTATGAAGAATTACAAACTCCTGAAGGTAAAATTGCTGTCGAAGAATTAAACTTTGATAAAATATATTCTGAAGAACTAAATGTTAATACTTTAGATGATTTTAGTTACAGTGAAGTTAAAGAAGTACATAAAAAACTAAAAAAAGTAAAATAGTAAGTTATCTTAATTTTAAGATGCTTTTTTCTTTATATTTCCTTGTTTTTTAAGCATAATTAATATATAATATATATCGAGGGTGTTAGGTATGAAAAGACAAATCATCAAAGTAAATAATATGTCATTTAAATTTGAAGACAATTATCTATTCAAAGATTTTAATCTAGAAATAGAAGAGTCTTCTTTTGTCTCAATCATAGGTATGAATGGTTCCGGCAAAAGTACTTTAGCCAAAATACTAATAGGACTATATAAAGCCGAAGGCTATATTACCATAGATGGTTATTTATTAAATGAACAATTCATTAAAAAAATAAGAAGAATATTTTCTGTTTGCTTTGCAAATAGTGAAACCCATTTTATTGGAGAAACAGTAAGAGATGACTTAGTATTTTCACTGGAAAACTTAGGTTATTTTTATGATGAAATGACTACTTTAATAGATATAATATCCAAAAAGTTCAAACTAGAGAATATTCTAGATAAGGAGCCAAGTCTCTTAACTGAAAGTGAAAAAACAAAAGTAGCCATTGCCTCAAGTCTAATTCATAGTCCTAAAATATTATTACTTGATGAAACAATAAACAAACTAACAGACACCGATAAAAAATTAGTTTTTAAATTACTTAAAGAATATCAAAAAGAAGAAAAGCTTACTATAATACTAATTACCCATAATCTTGAAGAAACACTATTTTCTGATAGAATTATTGTATTAGAAAATGGTAAAATAATCAAAGATGAAACAAAAGAAGAAATCTATAAAAATGATTATTTAGAAAGAAAGGGTTTTGAACTACCATTTGTAGTAAAACTATCACAAAATCTAATACTATATGATTTATTAGATAAAGTATATTTTAGTGAAAACGAGGTAATGAATAAATTATGGCCTTAAGTTTCAATAATGTAACATATAAAAGTAATTTAAAAAAGTTTAACTATGATTTTGAAGATGGTAAAATAACTACCATAGTATCGGGAGAAAGTCTATCATACTTTACTTATCTAATGAGTAATCTTGAAAAAGATTATAACGGTAAAATAACTAATACCTATAAAGGAAGAAATATTGGGGTAGTATTTAATAATCCTGAAGAAGCGTTTATTTTTAATACAGTAAGAGAAGAATTAGAGTTTGGTTTAAAAAAATATAATTATAAAGTAAGTACTATAAACAAAAGAATTGAAGACTCACTAAAAATGGTTAATCTACCAAAAGAATATTTAGATAAAAGTCCATTTGAATTATCAAGCGGTGAAAAAGAAAGTCTAGCCCTAGGAATAGTATTATCACTAAATCCCAAATTAATTATTATTGATAATCCAACAAGTAACCTTGATAGTAGAAATAAAGAATATCTAATAAAATTATTAAAGAAAATAAAAACTAGATATAATAAAACAATAATATTATTAACAAGCGATATAGAATTTACTATAAAAGTAACAGATAACTATCTAATACTAAAAAATGATAAAATAATAAGTTCAGGAGTAAAGAAAGAATTATTAAATAATATTAGTAAGATTAAAACTAGTAAGGTAGAAATACCTAAAATAATAGATTTTATAAATGCTGTAAAGAAAAAGAAAAATATTAACTTAGAACTAACTTTTGATGTAAAAGAATTAATGAAAGATATATATCGTAATGTTAAATAATATTACCATAGGTAGATATATAAATAAATCATCAGTAGTTCATAAGTTAAATCCAGTATTTAAAATAATATCATTAATAATAATGATAATAAGTATCTTCTTTATAGATAGTTATATAGACATAACTTTACTTAGTATGTATCTATTATTAACCATGTTATATAGTGATATAGATATAAAAGTATACCTAAAAAATATTTATGGTATAAAAATATTTCTAATATTTATATTTACTATAGATTTAATCTTTTTTACAAGTATAAATAGAATAATATTCGATATATTTAAATTAATATTTATTGTCTTATATTCCTCTATACTAACATATACCACTAGTATTACAGAACTAACCTTCGGTATAGAAAAGTTATTAAGGCCATTTAACAAATTAATTCCAGTAGGAGATATAGCCATGATAATAACTTTATCAATAAGATATATTCCTACATTAACCGAAGAAGCAAGTAGAATAATAAAGGCTCAAAAACTAAGAGGAATAAATTTTGATACTAAAAATATTAAAGAAAAAATAATAAGCATCAGTGGTATTCTAATGCCAATGTTTTCTCTATCAATAAAAAATTCCTTTTACCGTAGTTACAATTATACGATTCGCTACACCATTCGAGATTGTCAACATTATTATTGGTTTTTATTTCATCTTTATGGTTTACTTGTGGTAGATTTTTTCTATTTTCTATAAACGCTTTCGCGACAAGCCTATGCACCAAACAAGTCTTCTTTTTCCCTCTTAATATTAAATTAACTTTTAAATATCCATTTGTCGCTATTGTGGGAGATAAAACCTTTCCATGATATATATGATTCCCTAAAAACATACTGACGCTTCTAATACGTCCATGACTACTGACTTCATATCTTCCATCATAACCTTCAATAGTTTTCCATTCTTCCATTTTCTACAATATTTATTGCTCTAAAAATTTCATATATAACCTGTGGTAAAATCGCATTGCCGTATGCCTTTATCGATTCCTGC
>ENA-OOQO01001417-OOQO01001417.1-human-gut-metagenome-genome-assembly--contig:-NODE-1417-length-11736-cov-2.455526_pt1 | contig 11736 bp, 9 predicted proteins | sample MGYA00241088_ERZ501162 | MGnify/ENA primary metagenome ERZ501162 (study PRJEB25962, sample SAMEA2042497) | human gut metagenome | biome: human gut; feature: human-associated habitat; material: faeces... | reverse complement strand
GACTTTCTTTAGAAGAACTTAATAATATATTAAAATAAACTAAATTGAATAAATTAATTTAAATACTTGTAAAATAAATTTAAATAGTTATAATATATTTAACAATTCATAAGACAGTTCGTAACCATCCTGTCTCTAAAAAAAACTAGGGATTTTTTCTTATTGCTTTTAGAGAGGTTTTTAACCTCTTTTGTTTTTTATTGTCTTATGTATTGAAATAAAATTTAAGGAGTTTAATATGCAAAAGAACAATAAAAATATTTTTTTAAAAATTAATGAAAGGTTAAAAAGCTTGATTAAATGGCTTTTTGATTTTAAAGATTGGAAGCTACTTTTAAGAAGTATTCCCGGTCTTGTTACAACCTTATTTGTTGTGTCAGTAGTTGTAATGAATTTAATGGCATCTAAGGTTATTATATCAACAAAATTCTTAGGAATAACCGGTGGTCTTTTAATATCTTGGATTCCTTTTTTAACAATGGATATTGTAGTTAAAACCTATGGATCAAAGGCCGCTATAAAGCTTAATATCTTAGGTTTAGTAATTAATTTATTATGTATTGGTTTATTTCAAATTGTTACTATAATTCAGGTTGGTGGTAATTCTGATTCATATTCCGCCTTTGATCAAACATTTTCTCAAACTTGGCAAATATTTGTAGCAAGCTCAATTGCTTTTTTAGTTTCAGGAATCATTAATAATATAATAAATGCGGCTATTGGCAAGTTATTTATTAAAAATCCTGATGGTAAGGCTGCATATATGGCAAGAACCTATATTTCAACAATGATTGGTCAGTTTGTAGATAACTTTGTGTTTACAGGCTTAGCCTTTTTAGTATTCTTTAGGTTGAGTATTGGCCAGACAATGGGATATACCATCTTAAGCGTTTTAGGAACAGCTATTTTAGGCGCTTTACTTGAACTTTTAATGGAGATTGTGTTTTCACCAATTGGTTATGCTATATGTAAAAGATGGCGTAGGGAAAAGGTTGGATTTGATTATATAGCTTATGAAAAAAGATAAGATTGAAGGATAAAAGGATGATTAAATTAGAAGAATTATCAGCCTCAGAGCTTGGCTTCCTTGTAAATGAAGGTAAGATTAAACCTAAAGAGGTTGTTAAATATTTTGAAGAGAGAATATTAAAAAGAAATGAAAGCATTAACGCTTACGTTTATACAAAATTTGAAGAAGCGTATGAGGTAGCATTTAAACAAGAGAAGTTACTTAAAGAAGGAAAGAAGCTAGGACCATTTGCAGGTGTTCCTTATGCTTTAAAGGATTTCCTGCCAAATAAAATTGGTTGGACAAATTCTCATGGAGGAGTAAAATGTCTTGTAGCTTTAGATGAGTTTAACTCCGCCTTTAATGAAGCTATGGAAAAGGCAGGCGGAATTCCTCTTGGTAAAACTAATGCACCGAGCTATGGATTTAGAGGAACAACTGATAACAAAATGTATGGACCAACGAGTACACCCTTTAATTTAAAATATAATGCAGGCGGATCTTCTGGAGGTAGTGCAGCTGCAGTAGCGGATGGACTAGCACTTATTGCAGAAGGTGGAGATGCTGGAGGTTCAATTAGGATTCCTGCAAACTATTGTAATTTATATGGCTTTAAGGCTGGTATTGGTACGATTCCTAATATTGTTAGACCGGACGGTTTTGGTACAACTCATCCATATTGCTTTAATGGGGGACTTACTAAAACAGTTTTAGATGCAGCTATTTTACTTAATTATATGAAAGGATATAATCCCTTTGATCCTTTTAGTAATAATAATGATATTGATTATGTAAAGGAAATGAATAAGGATATTTCTAAAATGAAAATTGCTTATACTACTGATTTTGGTATTTTCGAGGTAGAAGAATCTTTAAAAAATCAATTTTTAAAAGCTCTTGATAATTTTAAAAAATTAGATGTTACTATTGAAGAGGTAAAGTTTAATTTTAAGCATAGCGCAATGGATATGGCTAATGCCTGGTGCTATGGTATAACAGTTGATTGTGCTATTGAGCTTAATTTAGCTAAGGATAAGGGTATTGATTTATTGAATGATCATAAAGATGATTTTCCCCAAGAATTTATTTATTGGAAAAATAAATGTGATGAATTGGGTATTATGGATTTATATAATTTTAATTTAGTAAGGACTGATGTTCTTGATGAATTTGAACGTGTCTTTTCAAATTATGATTTTATTATAAGCCCTGTCACTTGTCTTTCTGGTATTTTAAATCAAAATGATAATAATACAAAAGGCCCAACTAAAATAAATGGCTTTGATGTAGAACCTTTAATCGGTTGGACACAAACCTTCTTAGCTAATTTTACAGGTCATCCTGCCGCTTCAATTCCTGGTGGTATTGGTGATGAAAATATTCCTTTTGGCATTCAAATTATTTCGAAGAAGCATCAGGAAGGAGATCTTTTAGCTTTAAGTAGAGCCTATGAATGTAAAAATCCTTGGCGGCATTTGTATAATATAGCTTTAGAAAGAAAATAAGCATAATTGAAAACTCTTTCACCTTTTTTATCCTAAATTTCTTATTAAAGTGTCTATGAAAAAAATAAAAAATATTGTATAATTTAAAATAGGTGATAATTATGGAAGAAACTTCTAATTTTATAAAAACAATTATGGCAGATGATTTAGCAAGTGGACGTGTTAAAGAAATTATTACACGTTTCCCTCCTGAACCAAATGCATATTTACATATAGGACATGCTCGTGCTATTATTACTGATTTTGAAACAGCTGCGGCTTTTGGTGGAAAAACAAATCTTCGTTTTGATGATACTAATCCAACTAAGGAAAAACAAGAATTTGTTGATGCGATTATTGAAGACCTAAAGTGGTTAGGCTATACACCAACTAATATTTTTTATGGCTCAGATTATTTTGATGCTACCTATGAGGAAGCAATTAAGCTTATTAAAAAAGGCTTAGCCTATGTTGATGATCTGTCACAAGAAGAAATGAGTAGAATGCGTGATACTAACAATGGTGCAGGTATTCCATCTCCTTATCGCGATAGAAGTGTAGAAGAAAATCTAGCTTTATTTGAACAAATGCGTGAGGGTAAATTTAAAGATGGTGAAAAAACACTACGTGCTAAGATAGATATGTCAAGCCCTAATATCAATATGCGAGATCCTGTTATTTATCGTATTATTCATAATACTCATCATCGTCAAGGAGATAAATGGTGTATTTATCCAATGTATGATTTCGCTCATCCTCTTCAGGATGCATTTGAAGGAGTTACTCATTCATTATGTTCAATTGAGTATGATAACCATCGTCCTTTATATGACTGGGTTGTTGAACATTGTGAGGTTAAATCACATCCTCATCAATATGAATTTGGTCGTCTAAATATTGCTAATACCGTTTTATCAAAGCGTTATTTAAGAGCGCTTGTTGATGCAGAAAAGGTAACAGGCTATGATGATTGCCGTATGCCTACACTTGTTGGTTTAAGAAGAAAGGGATTCACAGCTGATTCAATTAAGAACTTTATTTTATCAACTGGTCTTTCAAGAATTAACTCAACTGTTGATTTTTCATTACTAGAAAATTTCTTAAGAGATGACCTAAAGCTTAAGGTTTCAAGACCTAATGCTGTAATAAATCCTTTGCGTGTTACCATTACTAACTATCCTGAAGGTCAAATTGAATATTTGGATTGTCCAAATAATCAAGAAAATGAAGAAATGGGTTCAAGAAAAATTGCCTTTTCACGTCATTTATATATTGAACGTGATGACTTTATGCCTGAAAAGCCTAATAAAAAATGGAAACGCTTATCAAAGGATATTGAGGTTCGTTTAATGCATGCATACTTCATTAAGTGTAATGATATTATTTATGATAAAGATGGTAATATTGAAGAAATTTTATGTACCTATGATCCAGAAACTAAATCAGGCTCAGGCTTTAATGAACGTAAGCCAAATGGTAATATTCATTTTGTTGAGGCTACAACTGCTATTCCTGCAACATTTAATCAATTTGCACCTTTATTACTTCCTGAAACAGAAGAAAATAAAGATTGGGATTTATTTGATAAGCTAAATCCAGACAGCTTACATGTTTTAAAGGGCTATGTAGAGGCTTCTTTAGCTTCAACTAAGCCACTTGATAAATATCAATTTGTTCGTAATGGCTATTATTGCACAGATAAGGACTCTACTAAAGATAATTTGATTTTTAACTGCACTGCTAGTTTAAAATCATCATTCACATTATAATATAAAGCTGCCTATGGCGGCTTTTTGCACGAAATAAAGGAGATAGAAAAATGCTAAAAACCGTTAATTTAGGACTACAATATGGTTCAAGAAAATTATTTGATAAAGTAAATATTCAATTCGATAAAGGAAATTGTTATGGTATTATCGGTGCTAATGGTGCGGGTAAATCAACCTTCTTAAAGCTTCTTTCAGGTGAAATTGAATCAACTGAAGGAGAAGTAATAAAGGATCCTAAGGAGCGTATGTCTGTTTTAAGACAAAATCAAAATGCCTTTGACGATCAAACAGTTATTAAAACTGTTTTGTTAGGCCATAAGCGCCTTGTAGAAATTATGAATGAAAAAGAAGTATATTATGCTAAAGAATCATTAACAGATGAAGAGGGTATGCGTCTTTCTGACCTTGAGGGTGAATTTATGGAACTTAATGGTTGGGAGGCTGAATCAGATGCGGCGACATTACTTAATGGTCTTGGTGTATCTGATGAATATCATTATGAGCTAATGGGAAGCTTGGATGCTAAAATTAAAATTAAGGTTTTACTTGCTCAAGCTTTATTTGGTAATCCCGACATTTTACTGTTAGATGAGCCTACTAATAACCTTGATTATAAATCAACTCGTTGGCTTGAAAATTTCTTATTAAATTTTGATAATACGGTTTTAATTTTTTCGCATGACCGTCATTTTTTAAATAATGTTTGTACACACATTTGTGATGTTGATTATGGTAAGATTAAGCTTTATGTTGGTAACTATGAGTTCTGGTATGAATCAAGCCAGCTATTGCTACAACAACAAAAGGATCAAAATAAAAAGGCTGAACAAAAGGCTAAAGAGCTTCAGGAATTTATTGCCCGCTTTAGTGCTAATAAATCAAAGGCTCGTCAAGCTACAAGCCGTAAAAAGCTTCTTGATAAGCTTGTTTTAACTGATATTGAACCATCAAGCCGTAAGTATCCATTCATTGGCTTTAAACAAGCACGTGAGGTTGGGAATGATATTCTTATTGTTGATAATTTGACTAAAAAGGGCTTGTTTGAGAATTTAAGCTTTACAGTAAGAAAAGGCGATAAGATTGCCTTCTTGGCTGAAAATTCAATGATAATTACAACTTTATTTAATATTCTTTTAGGTAAGGAAGAGGCTGATAGTGGTTCATATAAATGGGGAATTACAACCTCTGTATCTTACCTAATGCAGGATAATAAAGAGTTTTTCTCAGATGAAAGATTAGATTTAATTAATTGGCTTCGTCAATTCTCTCCTGATGATCAAACCGAATCATTTATTCGTGGCTGGTTAGGTCGTATGCTATTTTCAGGTGAGGAATCAATGAAAAAGTCAACAGTTTTATCTGGAGGCGAAAAGGTTAGATGTATTCTTGCCAAAATGATGCTAGAATCAGGTAATGTTCTAATTATGGAGGATCCAACTAACCATTTAGATTTGGAATCAATTACAGCTTTAAATGAAGGTATGACTTCGTTTAAGGGAAATATTTTATTTTCAAGTCATGATGCCGAATTACTTGAAACGGTAGCTAATCGTATTATTTCATTTGAAGGAAATGGAATTAAAGATAAGATGACAACTTATGAAGAATACCTTGATTCGTTAAAGGATTAATTGAAGGGGCGGATATTATGGACTTAAGTTCATTGAATAAAAATCAAAGACTAGCGGTAGAAACAACCGAAGGACCAGTAATGGTTATGGCGGGTGCTGGTTCTGGTAAAACACGTGTTTTAACTTACCGTATTGCTCACTTAATTCTTGATTTAGGTATAATTCCTGGAAATATTTTAGCCGTTACCTTCACTAATAAGGCCGCAAGAGAAATGAAAGAAAGAATTGAGAATTTAACGCACGAGGATGTAAGACATATGTGGGTTTCAACCTTCCATAGTTTTTGTGCTAGATTCTTACGTATTGAGCTTGATTCATTTGAGGGCTTTTCTAAGAATTTTACTATTATTGATGAGGATGATGCCTTAAAAATAATTAAAGACATTATGAAAAACGATAATATTGATGTTAAGGAATATAAGCCTAAAAGAATTTTAGGATTGATTAGTGATGAGAAAAACAAAGAGATTATTTCAATTAGTGATCCTTTTTTAAAGAATTATTATCCTAAAATTTTTGATAAATATAATGAGGCTTTAAAGAAAGATAATCTTCTTGATTTCGATGATTTAATAAAGCTAACCTTAGAGCTATTAAAGGAAAGACCAGAAACATTAGCTAAATATCGTAAAAAGTTTAGCTATATAATGGTTGATGAATTTCAAGATACTAACATTATCCAATATGAACTAATAAAGCTTTTAACAAGTGATACACAAAATATTTTTATTGTAGGAGATCAGGATCAATCTATTTATTCCTTCCGTGGGGCGAAGGTTGAAAATATTGATTTATTTATAAAGGATTTTCCTTTATGTAAACAAATATTGCTTGAAGAAAATTATCGTTCAACTAATCCTATTTTAAAGATTGCCAATAATGTTATTGATTGTAATAAACATCGCATAAAAAAGAATCTTTATACTAATAACTATAGTAGTGAGCTTCCTGTTTACTTTCATACATCATCAGGCTATGATGAAACAATGTTTGTAATCGATAAAATAAAAGAGCTTCATCTTCTTGGATATCCATATTCTGATTTTGCCATATTATACCGGGCAAATGCTTTATCTCGTCAATTTGAGGATATGCTTCTTAGATATCAAATTCCTTATGTTATTTATGGTGGATTGTCATTCTTTGAAAGAAAAGAAGTTAAGGACATGATTGCTTATTTAAGATTGATAATCAATCATGATGATGATTTTGCGTTTAAAAGAATTGTTAATGAACCAAAGCGTAAAATTGGTGATGCACTTCTTGATAAGCTTAAAACAGCTCAAATAAACAATAATTGTTCTTTATTTGAAGCTATTGATCATATTGAAACATCAGGAATAGGTTTTAATAATTTAATAGCATTTAAGTTCACAATCCTAGAGTTATTCGATGAATACATAGCAAATGAAGATAAACCACTTATTAAAATTATTGATGGAATCTTAGATAAAACTGGTTATGGAAGTATGCTAAAAAATGAAGGTGAAGAGGGACAAGATCGTTTAGAGAATGTTTTGGAACTTAAAACGGTAATTGAAGAAGCTATCGAGTACTATGAGCTTTCTCGTAAAAATACGTTAGAGTCTTTACTTTCTGATTTGGCGTTAAGAACTGATACAGATAATAAAAATGAAAGTGCTGATTGCATCAAGCTTATGACCTATCATCAGGCTAAGGGACTTGAATATCGTGTTGTTTTCATGGTGGCGATGGAACAAGGAATCTTTCCAAGCTTTAATTGCGTAAGTGAACAAGAACAAGAGGAAGAAAGAAGAATTTGTTATGTTGGCATTACTAGAGCTAAAGAAAAGCTTTATATAACTAATGCGGAAACAAGATATCTTTATGGTCAGCAACAAAACGAAGCTCCATCAATTTATATTAAGGAAATGGGACTTGATAACCTTAATGTTATTGGCAAGATAAAAAGGCCAATTACAACGCCAATTACTCAAACAACTACAAGTGCACCTACTAAGGTTGAAAAAGAGCCTAGTGCTCAAATTAATAAGGGTGATAAGATTAATCATAAGGCTTTTGGTGATGGCTTGGTTGTTGAAAAAAATGGAAATGTTATAACAGTAGCCTTTATGGCTCCTTATGGAGTTAAGAAGCTAAGTGCTGTTCATCCATCAATTAGAAAAATATAGTAAAAAACTACTTTGTTTGATGCAAAGTAGTTTTTTATGATATAAACATTTTAAAAATAACTATTTTTACTATAAAAACGTTTTTAAAAAAAATAAAAATCATAATTTTTAGTCATCTTTAATGAAAAATCTTGTTTTTGGAGAAAATATTTAAGTGAATCCTATAAAGCTAAATAATAGATTTAATTTTGTCATTTGTTTTTCTCAAAAGACCCTTTTTAGTGCATTTGACACATTTATACCTTGATGCTAATATCAAATTATAGATTGATTTTACGCTACTGGAGGTATACTTATATTGAACAAGAAAAAAAATTACATTTCACGAGTATTTATTAACAAAAAGAGGAAAAGAAGTTCATTTAAAAAATGATTTATGCTTTAAATATGCTATGCAAAATCAAGAAGTAGCTTCAGTTGGATTAGATACTTTAGGCTTTATTGTAAAACCACAAGATATTACAATAAGAAGTGAAATAGGAACGGGTATTCATATAAGATGCATGGGTGAGCATCGCTTTGATATGGAAATTATAGATCCTCAAAGTCAAACTACATATGATTTTGAGCTTCAAAATTATAATGAAAATATATCATTTAAAATGACTATTAAGCTTCTTGAAAGAATCATATCAGATTTTGATATTAAGAAAAATGAGGTAAAAGATATTAACGAGCTTCCTGTAACGCATTTAATTGTCCTTGACAATTATACAAGGAATTCAAATCATAATTATGAAGAGATAGCTATCATGAAAAAGATAGAAGATAAATGTAGGGAATATTACAAAGGTAGGATAATGATACATCATTTGTAATCTAATGTTAAAAATGATAAAATGAAGCTAGGAAAAGTACGTTTTAAAAGGTACAAAAAGTTTTTGAAATGCTTTGACAAAAATGCAGAAGAGCTTAAAAAGGATAGTGATTTATTAATGAAAATGCTAGGAAAACAAGTAGAAGCCTTTAATAGTGATGAAGAAAGAAAAAGACAAGCCTTTGAAGCTGAGTGGAAGCAAATAAATGAAAGATGGGTTAAAGCTCAAAATGAAAAGATTGTATCTTTAGTTAAATTTTTAAAATCACTAGGAAAAACCATCTTAGAAATTAAAGAAGCTACAGGTCTTACAACTGATGAGATTGAAAAGATATAACATTTATTGCTAAATGAATGAATGAATTATAATTATAATATTTAAGAATAAAAAAGAACTGGTTAAAAAAGTTTAAAATGACTTTCTAAAAGCTAGTTCTTTTTTGCTTTTGCGAATAATTTTAAATAAATTAGCAAATAAGTATTGACAGTGCCAATTTTTGGAACTATAATATATTTGCACTTAGGAAGTAAGAGTGCCAAATAAAGAATATTTTTAGGAGGATAATTATATGAACAATATTGCAAATCGTAATCGTTATAATTTAGTTGATCCTTTCTTTGATGATTTCTTTAATGATGAAAGAAACCAATATGGTCAAATGATGAGAACCGATATTACTGATCACGGTGATCATTATGAAATGAAAATAGAACTTCCAGATGTAAAGAAGGAAGATATTCACTTATCATTGGAAGATGGATATTTGACTATTCATGCTACCTTTAATCATAAGGAAAATGAGCATGAACATCATAAGGTAATTCGTCGTGAACGTTATAGTGGCTCTTATGAAAGAAGCTTTAGTATTGGTTCTAATGTTAGTGAATCCGATATTAAGGCAAAGCTTGAAAATGGTATTTTAACATTACATATTAAAAAACCTGAGGTTAAAGAGGCACCTAAAAAGTATATTTCAATTGAGTAATTAATATAATTTCTTTGGTATGGAGGTATTTAAAATGATAAAACCATTATTTGATAATGTGCTTGTAAAGCATGAGCACAAGAAAGAAACTACAAGCAGTGGTATTTTACTTTCAGCACATGAAGAAGAATCAAAATATGCTGTTGTTGTGGCTACAGGAGATGGAATCTTAGCTGATGGTAAGAAGATTTCTATGCCTGTAAAAGTTGGAGACAAGGTTTATTACAAGAGCTATAGTAGTGAAAAGCTTGAAGATGGTGGAGAAGAATTTGAAATTGTTCCACTATCTAATATTTATGCGGTAATTGAATAGGAGGCATATTATTATGGCTAAGAATGTAATTTTTGGAAAAGATGCAAGAACAAAAATGGTAGCTGGTGCTAATAAGTTAGCTGATGCTGTTAAGGTAACTTTGGGACCTAAAGGTAGGAATGTCGTTTTGGATAAAGGCTATGGTTCTCCACTAATTACGAATGATGGAGTTTCCATTGCTCGTGAAATTGAACTTGAAGATCCTTATGAAAATATGGGTGCTAAGCTCGTTTATGAGGTAGCTAATAATACTAATGATGAAGCAGGTGATGGTACAACAACTGCAACATTACTTGCTCAAACAATGATTTTGAATGGTATTAAGGCTATTGATAAGGGTGCTAATCCAGTATTAATGCGTGAAGGTATTAATATGGCATCAAAGGCTGTATCAAATACACTTCTTAAGAATACTAAGCAAATTAGTGAGCGTAAGGATATTGAATCTGTTGCTACTATTTCGTCTGGCTCAAGTGATGTCGGTTCTTTAATCGCTGATGCAATTGAACGTGTTGGTGAGGATGGAATTATCAATATTGATGAGTCTAAGGGCTTTGAAACAACGCTTGAGCTTACAGATGGTTTGTCATATGATAAGGGTTATATTTCTCCATATATGCTTGAGGATGATACTAAAACATCAATTGAACTTGAATCTCCATATATTATGGTAACAGATATGAAGATTTCTGCTATTCAAGATATATTACCAGTTCTTGAGCATATTGTTGAAGAAAGAAAGCCTTTGTTTATAATTGCTGATGATATTGAACAAGATGCTGTTTCAACAATCGTTTTAAATAAGCTTCGTGGAGCCTTTAATGTTGTAGCTACTAAAGCCCCAAGCTTTGGTGATACAAGAACGGATACTTTAAAGGATATTGCAACATTCGTTGGTGCTAAGTTCTATTCTAAGGATTTAAATATGAAGCTTAAGGATATGACAACGGATGACCTTGGTTCAGCTAAGAAGGTAATTGTTGAAAAGAATAATACAACCATTATCGAAGGTGCTGGTGCTAAGGATGAAGTAGAAGCTCGTATTTCAGAAATTCAAACTAAGATTGATAATGCTGCAAATGAAACAGAAGCTAAGGCTTTGAAGAAACGTATTGCTGGTATGTCAAATGGTGTTGCCGTAATTAAGGTTGGTGCTACAACTGAAACAGAATTAAAGGAGAAGAAACTTCGTCTTGAGGATGCTTTAAATGCTACTCATGCAGCTATGCGTGAAGGTATTGTAGCTGGTGGTGGAGCAGCTTTAATTGAAGTCTATAAAGAAATTAAAGATAATGTATCATCTGATATTCCTGATGTTGAGAAGGGTATTAGAGTTGTACTTGATGCTTTAACTGAGCCTTTGTATCAAATTGCTGAAAATGCTGGATATGATGGTCATGATATCGTTGAAAAGCAACTTCATGCACGTAAGGGTGTAGGATTTGATGCTAAGAATGGTACTTGGGTTGAAATGCTTCATCATGGAATTGTAGATCCTACTAAGGTTACACGAAGTGCTCTTTTAAATGCTGCTAGTATTGCTTCTATGTTTATAACAACTGAATGTGCTGTTG
>ENA-OOQO01001413-OOQO01001413.1-human-gut-metagenome-genome-assembly--contig:-NODE-1413-length-11756-cov-2.521750_pt1 | contig 11756 bp, 8 predicted proteins | sample MGYA00241088_ERZ501162 | MGnify/ENA primary metagenome ERZ501162 (study PRJEB25962, sample SAMEA2042497) | human gut metagenome | biome: human gut; feature: human-associated habitat; material: faeces... | reverse complement strand
CGGGTCGAGCACCGCCACACGCACGTTCTTCACCTCGGTGGTGATGGCAAAACCGAAAAGGATTATCTGCACGATGGGCATGCCCAGCAGAATCAGCATCGTGCGCCGGTCGCGGAAGATATGGAAGAACTCTTTTCGGATGAAAGATATGAATTGTTTCATTGTCTATATTTATATTTAGGCTCGGATAATGCGGATTTCACGGATTTTCAGTCGGCGGTTCGCACAGCTTGACGAGCCAGTTGTTGGAATACATCGTCCATCGTAGTGGCATTGAACTGCCGTTTCAGCTCCCCGGGAGTGTCGAGTGCACGGATGACGCCGTCTACCATGATGGAGATGCGGTCGCAATACTCCGCCTCGTCCATAAAGTGGGTGGTGACAAAGACGGTGATGCCCTCGTCGGCAGCCTGGTAAATCAGCTCCCAGAACTGGCGGCGCGTGGCAGGGTCCACCCCACCCGTAGGCTCATCCAGAAAGACAATCTTGGGACGGTGGAAGATGGAGACGGAGAAGGCCAGCTTCTGCTTCCAGCCCAGCGGAAGGCTTTTCACCAGTGTATCCCGTTCCTTTTCCAGCCCGAGGCGGAGGAGCAGCTCATCCGTCTTGGGGGCAATCTCCGCTTCGGGGATGCCGTAGATACCGGCAAAGAGGCGGATATTCTCCCACACCTTGAGGTCTTCGTAAAGGGAAAATTTCTGGCTCATGTAGCCGATGTTCTTCTTCACTTCTTCGGGTTGGGAAGCCACATCGAAACCTGCCACACATGCCTTGCCGCCGGTGGGGCGGCTAAGTCCCGTAAGCATGCGCATGGCGGTGGTCTTGCCTGCCCCGTTGGCTCCCAGGAAACCGAAAATCTCGCCCCGATGGACTTGGAAGGAGATGTGGTCTACAGCGGTGAAATTACCGAACCGCTTGGTCAACCCTTCCACTTCAATCACCTTGTTTTCGTGGTTTTCCACCCGTTCGTGCTGCAAGCCCGGAGGGCAGAGGATGCCCGCAAAGCGTGTCAGGATACGGTCGGGGGTATCGATGCCTTTTATCTCTCCTTCGTTGATGAAGGCGATGCGGTCGCATTGGCGCGCTTCGTCGATGATGGGGGTGGAAGCAATGATGGTGATACCCCGCTCCTTCAGTCGGCGAAGCATTCCCCAGAATTCCTTGCGGGACACGGGGTCGACGCCCGTAGTGGGTTCGTCCAGAAAGAGGACATCCGGTTTATGGATAAGGGCACAGCTAAGGGCGAGTTTCTGCTTCATGCCGCCGGACAACGCTCCGGCGCGGCGCTTGCGGAAAGGTTCTATCTGCCGGTAAATGTCGCGCACCAAATCATAATTCTCCTCGATGGTGGTGTGGAAGACGGTGGCGAAGAAATTGAGATTCTCCTCCACCGTCAAGTCCGGATAGAGGGAGAAGCGTCCGGGCATATACCCCACCCGCCTGCGGATGGCTTTGTAGTCCTTCACCACATCCAGACCGCAGACCGAAGCCGAGCCTCCGTCGGCAAGCAGCAAAGTGGTGAGGATGCGGAAAAGCGATGTCTTGCCCGCACCGTCCGGCCCGATGATGCCGAAAAGCTCACCGGGAGCCACTGACAGAGAGACACCCCGCAGGGCTTCCACGCTGCCGTAACGTTTGGAGATATTAGTTAAAGTTACAGCCTCCATACATTCCTATTTTCAGCATCCCGTCATTCTTCACGGCAATCTTTACGGCATAGACCAGATTGGCGCGCTCGTCTTTCGTCAAGATAGTTTTTGGAGTAAATTCGGAGGTATCGGAAATCCAGGTGACAACGCCAGGATATTCTTGGCGCACATCCTTGCCATAATCCGCATAAACCTTCACTTGCTGCCCCAGCTTGATTTCGGCAAGCTGTTCGGAGGTGATGTAGGCACGGAGGTAAATCTGCTCCATATCCGCCACTTTGAAAAGAGGGGTACCGGGAGCAGCCAGCTCTCCGGCTTCGGCATATTTGGCAAGGACGGTTCCCGCCAGCGGAGAGGTGATGTGGCATTTGCGCAGCTGGTCTTCTATCTGCGCCACCTGGATGCCGACGGAGGAACTTTGCCAAGTGAGGCTGCGGTCGCTGTTGCGCAGGGTGGAGTTCTGGGCGTCGAGCTGCTTGCGGAGGACTTCGAGAAGGGACTCGGCATCATCCAGTTGCTTCTGGTTGGCGGCACCCACACGGAGCAGATTGGACACACGGTCGCGTCTGTTCCTGAGTGGCGGCTACTTGCTTCAGGATATCAGGCCGCTGGCCTTCCACGGACTTGACACTGGCCTCCAACTGGAGTTTCTTCAGATAGAGTTGGACGGTATCTATAATGCCTACTTCCTGCCCGTCTATCAGTGTCGTGCCTTCCTCGATGTCGAAACTCAGCAGTTTTCCGGACGCCTCGGCAGAAACGATGACTTCGGTAGCCTCGAACGTTCCCGTCGCATCATATTTCGGAGTACCGCCGGTACAGGCGGCAAGGAGAAATAAAAAAGGAAATAATTTCAATGATTTCATACTATTTCAAGTTATAAATTACGGATTATAGTCATTAATTGTTCAGCGTATATTTCAGCTGCCAGATGTTCATCAGCAACTGCACCTCATGCAATGCCTTGGTCTGTCGTGCCATACTTTCGTTGGTAATCTCCCGCAGCATATCGGTCACGGTCATTGTCCCGTTCTGCACCTTGGCCTCGGCTGCACGGCGGATATTCCCACGCAGACGGATAATCTCGTCATCATCCGCCATCTGGCGGCGCATGGATACAATGCCCGCATCCTGCTGCGTAGCCTGCAGGCGAATGTTGAAAAGGAACACATCCCGGCCGGTCTCTATCTGTTGGCGGGTATTGTCTATCCTGCGGCGGTCGTTCTTCAACGTATACAGACTGCCGAAATTCCAGGACATGCGCACCCCCGCCATGTAATAGGCGTTGAATTCATCTTTCAGCATATTCAATCCCGGATTGCCGTATGCCCCTTGTACAAAAAGGCCGAAACGCGGCATCAACCGGGTGTTCAAGGCTGCCTCCTGCTGGTGGAGTTGCTCTCCTTGCGCATCGTACCAACGAAGTTCGGGACGGTTGTTCATCTGCCGGTCTATGTTTTCTTCGGCAGCCGGTTTCAATAAAACCGTTTCGGAAGAGAGATCCTTGCCCGTAAAGGCAGCAAGCATGCTGAGGTATGCACGGCGGGTGGTCTCCAATTCCACACGGTGCTGCCTGGTGTTCAGTTGCTCTACGCTGACTGCATCCAGGTCGCTCAGGGTGGCGATGCCATTGGCTATATAGTCGGCTACCTGCTTGTGGGTTCTTCCTAAATCTTCTTGCAAGAGGCTGTTCTGTTTCAGCTGTTCGTCCAACAGCAGGATGCCGAAAAAGAGCTGGTTCACCCGGTCAGTCAAGGCATACATGTCTACATGCTGTTTTTCCAGTTCCACTTCCGAGGCGGCACACGTCAATCGTTTTCTGGAACGTATATCCCCACCATCCCAGAGGGTCTGCTGCACTTCGAGCATCACCTGGTACTGGTCTTTCGAAGCAGTCTTGATGTCGAGATTAGGGATTTCGACCGGTAGCCGGGTGATGTCACTCTGGTACGTGGCCTTGCCGGATAGGGAAAACTGGGGCAAGTAACCTTTTCCGGCATTGGAGAGGTCGTACCCGCGTGCCTTTTCTATCAGTCCGTATTGCCTGACCAACGGATAATTGTCTTGCGCCCGGCGCTGGCACTCTTCCAACGTGAGCTGGGCATGTGCCAGCATGGCGGCAAGAGAAAGGGTAAAAAAGAAAACGGTTCGTTTCATATCCATTCTGTTTCTTGTTTATTCTACATGGTTTTGTTCTATACACATGCAAAGATAAAGGCATAACCCTATAACCTTACAATCCATTTGTGCGCAAAGATGTTCTAATAGTACGACATTTCGTAGAAAAAGACAAATAATAGGAACACTTTATTATCTTTGCGGTGGAAATATACATTATTCATAAAGGGAAAGATATGGAAAAGAACAAACCGATAAGCGTCGCATTCGAGGACATCCGCAACAATCCGGATTTTATAGAACATTCCGAATACAGATTTATAAACGACCATTTGGGAATGGTCATCAGTTTTCAAGCAATGGGATTCAGGCTATTCCGCACCCAGCAACCTTATCGTGCCAAAGAAGGAAGGATTGTACGCATCATGCAAGGTAAGGGCCGAATCTCCATCAATCTTATCGAATATGAAGCTACAGCCCACGATATTATTATCATCCCTGACAATTCGCTGATAGAAATATCGGAAGTCAGTCCCGACTACGAATTCCAAGTCATCATGCCCACTGCCAATTTTCTGCCCGTACTACAGAATTCCATTCTTTCGGAAGCTTATACACGAAACGGAATCCGCCTTTCATGCAACAACGAGGAATGGGCACACATCAGCAGCTTCTTCTCTTTATTGTGGAATATACTACATTGTTTGCCCTACCGCCGCGGAGCTGTACAGCACTTGATTGTCTCACTTCTCTATAACCTTAAGTATATCCACGAGCACACATGCAAGTCAACTCCGTCACGCCTTTCACGCCAGGAAGAGCTATTCCGCCGCTTCATCGCTTTGGTGAACCAACACAGCAAGCACGAACGCAGCGTCAACTTCTATGCCGACAAACTATGCCTGACACCGCACTATCTGAGCTCGGTGATACGTGAAACAAGCGGACAAACCGTGATGCAATGGATTAATCAAGCAGTTATCCTCGAAGCCAAAGTATTGCTGAAACACAGTAATCTACTGGTGTTTCAAATATCAGACGAACTGAACTTTCCCAATCCGTCGTTCTTCTCGAAGTTCTTCAAACGTATGACGGGGATGACACCGGCGGAATACCAGAAACAAACCTGACCTCAAAACAGCTGTCCTATACGGGAGCCTGACGGTCCGTCGCAAGAGTCCGCTTCCAATGCCAGCATCCCTTGTTTGGCTGCCAGTCCACCGGCATAGCCTATCAGCGTATGGTTGCTGCCCACCACACGATGGCAGGGGATGAGTATGGAGAGGGCATTTGCCCCATTGGCAGCCGCCACCGCGCGTACGGCTTTCGGATTGCCCAGCTTTCGTGAAAGCTCGCCGTAGGACACTGTTTTTCCGTAAGGGATGTTCTGCAACTCCTGCCACACCGTCCGCTGGAATTCTGTTCCGACTGCAAGCAGTGGAACATCGAATATGGTCCGCTTACAGGCAAAATACTCATCCAACTGAATGATTGCCCTTGCAATCACTTCCGAAGTGCCTTCCTCATAATCGGCATGCAGCGCCTGCCGTATGCGCTTATCAACGGTTACTCTACGTTTCTCGTTCAGCATCCAGTCGCATAGGCAGAGTTTATCGCCGAAAGAGCCGAGGAGCAACTCGCCATAAGGAGATTGATAGTATTGGGTCAAAATTGTTTCCATCGAACTTAGTTTTCAGCAAAGATAGCAAATTAAATCATCATTTGTACTCCGCCCACGACTTGATAGCCAAATCATCCGGCATCATCGTGCAGAATGCATTGATGAACGCACTTGCCAGACGGGCATTCGTTATCAACGGAATATTGAGGTCGATGGCGGCACGGCGTATCTTGTAGCCGTTATCCAACTCGCCTGCGGTGAGGTTCTTCGGAATATTGACCACCATGTCTATCTCCTTGCGGTGCAGCATGTCGAGTGCCTGCGGCTGGCGTTCGGGTTCGCTGGGCCAGTAGACGCGCGTATTCTCCACACCGTTCTCCGTAAGGAAGTTGCTGGAACCACCCGTGGCAAATATCTTATACCCCTTCTTCTGAAGCATACGCGCGGCAGAAAGCATGTCCACTTTCTGCTTCGGAGTACCGGTAGAAAGCAGGATATTTTTCTCTGGAATACGATATCCCACGGAGAGCATCGCCTTGAGAATGGCGCAGGAAGTATCGCTGCCGATGCAACCCACCTCGCCCGTGCTTGCCATATCCACACCCAGTACCGGGTCGGCCTTCTGCAGACGGTTGAAGGAGAACTGGCTCGCCTTGATGCCTACGTAATCCAAATCGAACAGATTCTTGTCCGGCTTCTGTACCGGAATGCCGAGCATCACCTTCGTGGCAAGTTCAATAAGGTTTATCTTCAGCACCTTGCTGACAAACGGGAACGAACGGCTGGCACGGAGGTTGCACTCAATCACCTTGATGTCGTTCTCGCGTGCCAGATACTGGATATTGAACGGACCGGAGATGTTCAGCTCACGGGCAATCTCGCGGCTGATGCGCTTGATGCGGCGCACCGTCTCCACATACAACTTTTGTGGCGGGAACTGGATAGTGGCGTCACCGGAATGCACTCCGGCAAACTCGATATGCTCACTGATGGCGTACGCGATAATCTCTCCATCTTGCGCCACAGCATCCATCTCCACCTCCTTGGCATGCTCGATAAACTGGCTCACCACTACGGGATGTTTCTTGCTGACATTCGCCGCCAGCTTCAGGAAGCGTTCCAGCTCCTCCCGGTTGGAACAGACGTTCATCGCAGCGCCGGACAATACGTAGGAAGGACGGACCAATACCGGGAAGCCCACCTTATCCACAAAGGCGTTGATGTCCTCCAGGGAGGTCAGCGCCCGCCATTCGGGTTGGTCTACACCAATGCGGTCGAGCATGGCGGAGAACTTGTCACGGTCCTCGGCATTGTCGATGCTCCTGGCGCTTGTGCCGAGAATAGGTACCTTCTGCGCATCGAGGCGCAGGGCAAGGTTATTCGGTATCTGACCACCGGTAGAGACAATCACCCCGTGGGGATTCTCCAGTTCGAGAATATCCATCACACGCTCGAAGGTGAGCTCGTCGAAGTAAAGACGGTCGCACATGTCATAGTCCGTAGACACGGTTTCGGGGTTGTAGTTTATCATGACACTGCGGTAGCCTTCCTGACGGATGGTGTTCAGGGCCTGCACGCCGCACCAGTCGAACTCTACGGAAGAACCGATGCGGTAGGCGCCGGAGCCCAATACGACAATGGACTTGCGGTCGCCGAGGTAACGGACATCATTTGCCGTGCCGCTATACGTCAGGTAGAGATAGTTGGTCTGTGCGGGATATTCGGCGGCAAGGGTATCTATCTGCTTCACTACGGGCAGAATGCCTGCACTCTTGCGGAAATTGCGGACGGCAAGGATGGCTTCTTCGCCGTCCATTGCTTGTTCCAAGCCGAGGGCACGGGCTATCTGGAAATCAGAGAAGCCTTGTACTTTGGCTTTACGCAACAAGTCCACGGGAATCATTGGCAACTCTCCATCAGCCATAAAAGAGTGCAGTTCCCTGCTGGTATCCATGATGTTCATCAACTTCTCCAGGAACCAACGGTCTATCTTGGTCAATTCGTGCACCTGGTCCACCGTATACCCGGCACGGAAGGCTTTGGAGATGACAAAGATACGTTTGTCGGTAGGTTCGCGCAGAGCCTTGTCCAAATCGGCAATCACCAGTTCCTTGTTCTCTACGAAGCCGTGCATGCCCTGGCCTATCATGCGAAGCCCCTTCTGGATGGCTTCCTCGAAAGTACGGCCGATAGCCATCACCTCGCCTACCGACTTCATGCTTGAACCCAGCTCTTTGTCCACCCCGTGGAACTTGCCCAAATCCCAACGCGGTATCTTGCAGACCACATAGTCCAGGGCGGGTTCGAAGAAAGCGCTTGTAGTCTTTGTCACAGAGTTGTTCAAGTCGAACAAGCCATAGCCCAAGCCGAGTTTTGCCGCTACAAACGCCAACGGATAACCCGTTGCTTTAGAGGCAAGTGCAGACGAACGGCTCAAGCGTGCATTTACCTCGATTACCCGGTAGTCCTCGCTCATCGGGTCGTAGGCATACTGCACGTTACACTCTCCCACAATGCCGATGTGACGGATAATGCGGATAGCAAGTTCACGCAATTTATGATAGTCCGTATTGCTCAACGTCTGTGACGGGGCAATAACGATGGACTCACCTGTATGGATGCCCAGGGGGTCGAAGTTCTCCATGTTGCAGACCGTGATGCAGTTGTCGAAGCGGTCGCGCACCACCTCGTATTCCACTTCCTTCCATCCCTTCAGCGATTTCTCCACCAGCACCTGTGGGGAGAAGGAGAAGGCTTTCTCCACCAGCACATTCAGCTCTTCTTCATTGTCGCAGAAGCCCGAACCCAGTCCGCCAAGCGCGTATGCGGCACGGACAATGACCGGATATCCCAGTTCCCGGGCTGCGCGACGGGCATCCGCCGCATTCTCCACGGCTTCGCTCTTGATGGTCTTCACATCAATCTCATTCAGTTTCTGCACAAAGATTTCACGGTCCTCCGTGTCAATGATGGCCTGCACGGGAGTGCCGAGAACCGTCACGCCGTACTTCTCGAAAATCTTGTCTTTATAGAGGGAGACACCGCAGTTCAGTGCCGTCTGCCCGCCAAAAGCAAGCATGATGCCGTCCGGGCGCTCCTTCTCTATCACCTTCTCCACGAAGTAAGGAGTGACGGGCAGGAAGTAAATCTGGTCGGCAACTCCTTCCGAGGTCTGTACCGTGGCAATGTTCGGATTGATGAGAACCGTGCAGATACCTTCCTCCTTCAATGCCTTGAGCGCCTGCGAACCGGAGTAGTCAAATTCTCCTGCCTCACCGATTTTCAGTGCGCCGGAACCGAGCAGCAGGACTTTCTTTATATTGTTTTCTTTCATTTGCATATCTGTTTATTAAAAATGTAATAGTAGTAATAAAACCTTATCTTTCTCTTACCTTACACAATCAGTCACTAATTGAATGGCATTCAGTATAGGACTGAAAGGTATTCACTCTGGGACTGAATGACATTCAGTATGGGACTCATTATACCGTCTTTTACATACTGATTATCAAGAGATTATGAACGCAATCATTCTTGATAAAATTCTCTTACTAAAGCAACTTCACAAAGTCATCAAAAAGAAACTCCGTATCCGTCGGCCCGCTGGCAGCTTCGGGATGAAACTGTGCGGAGAACCAGGGATTGCGTTTGTGGCGGATTCCTTCATTAGAACCATCGTTCATATTGATGAAAAGCGGTTCCCAGTCTTCTGTCAGCGTGTTGTTGTCTACGGCATACCCATGATTCTGTGAGGTGATGAAGCAACGTTCCGTACCCACCATACGCACCGGTTGGTTATGGCTGCGGTGGCCGTATTTCAATTTGTATATCTTGGCGCCCCCAGCTTTGGAAAGCAACTGGTTTCCCATACAGATGCCGAAGATGGGCAGTTTCTCGTTCTGCATTGTCTTGCGGATATGCTGCACGGCAGCATCGCAGGTATCGGGGTCGCCAGGGCCGTTGGAGATGAACAACCCGTCGAACTCCATCCCAGTATAATCATAGTCCCAGGGAACGCGAATCACTTCCACGTCACGTTTCAGCAGGCAGCGGATGATGTTATGCTTGACGCCGCAATCCACAAGGAGCACTTTCTTCTTACCGGTTCCTTCGTTGTAACGGATAACCTCCTTGCAGCTAACTTTATCCACATAATTCACATCGGCATAAGAGGCCTCAGGCATTTCATCCGATTCATCATCAAAGGCGATACGTCCCATCATCACCCCATGCTCGCGAAGCACCTTTGTCAGTTCGCGGGTATCGATGCCCGTGATGCCCGGAATCTGTTCGCGTTTCAGCCAGTCACCGAGGCTTTCCACCGCATTCCAATGGCTATAATTTTCGCTATAATCGCTTACAATAATGGCTTCGGCATGGATATGCTCGCTCTCCATAAAAGTGGCAAGCCCATTCGGTTCGAGAGTAAAAGGCGGCACACCGTAATTGCCCACCAACGGATAGGTGAGCGTCATCAGCTGTCCGGCATACGAAGGGTCGGTCAGGCTTTCGGGATAACCCGTCATGGCTGTGTTGAAGACCACTTCTCCCGCTACCGGCTTTTCGTAGCCAAACGACTTGCCGTGGAAGCGGCTCCCGTCGTCGAGGATTAGAGTTACATTTCTCATTGATTCAATTAAAATTGATAAACTTGTTCTATATAATCAATAAATGCCTTGTTCAGCAGCTTCACACCGCCCGGCGTAGGATAATCGCCGCTGAAGTACCAGTCACCCGGATGCTTGGGGCAGGCCTCATGCAGCCCCTCGAGAGGCTGGTAGACAATCTGCACTTTGGCTTTCGTCCCTTTCGGAGTAAGAAGCTCCACCATCTTGGCAGAGATTTCCTCATCAGTGAAAGGAGCATAAATCTCCTTCACGTAATTCACCATCTGTTCTTTGGGCAGGCCTACCTGCTCCTTGGACTTACGGTAGGCGGCGGCAATCACATCGCGCATCTCGCGCTCCTTCAGCAGTTCCACAGCAGCCTTGAAGGCGATGAATTCGCTCATCTTAGCCATATCGATGCCATAGTAGTCGGGATAGCGCACCTGCGGTGAAGAGCTTACAATAACTATCTTCTTTGGCTCCAGACGGTCAAGGATGCCGATGATGCTCTGCTTCAGGGTGGTTCCACGCACTATCGAGTCGTCGATGATGACCAGATTATCCACTCCCGGGACAAGGCTTCCATAAGTGATGTCGTACACATGGGCGGCAAGGTCGTTCCGGCTGTTTCCTTCGGCAATAAAGGTACGCAGCTTGATGTCCTTGATTGCCACTTTCTCGCTCCGTATGCGCCGCGACAAGATATGCTCCAGTTCGTCGTGGCTGGGACTATGCCCCAAGGCGGCAATCTGCTGCACCTTCTCCTCGTTGAGGTAGTCGTCCAATCCCTGCAACATACCGTAGAAGGCGACTTCCGCCGTATTGGGGATGAAGGAGAAGACGGTATGGTCCACATCGTTGTCGATGGCTTTCAATATGTTGGGTACAAGTTTCTCACCCAGCAGTTTACGTTCCCGGTAAATGTCCACATCACTGCCCCGGCTGAAGTAGATGCGCTCGAAGGAACAAGGTTTCACCTCGCGCGGCTTGTTGATTTGCACGGTGCGCACCTTGCCGGCCTTGTTGATAAACATGGCTTGTCCGGGTTGCAGCTCCTTGATGGATTCGACAGGAACATTAAGGGCTGTCTGTATCACGGGACGTTCGCTGGCAAGCACCGCTATCTCGTCGTCCTGATACCAGAAGGCTGTACGGATGCCCCATGGGTCGCGTACGGCGAAAGTCTCTCCGCTGCCGGTAAGTCCGCACATCACGTATCCCCCGTCCCACTCCTTGCTCGAAGTGCGCAGCACGTTGGCAAGGTCGATGTGGTTTTCTATATAACGGGTGATGTCCATGCCTGCCAGCCCTTCCGCTTCGGCAAGGTTGAAGAGGCGCTCCACTTCGCGGTCGAGGCGATGTCCCAACTGCTCCAGCATGATGTAGGTATCGGCATATTTGCGCGGATGCTGGCCGATGGCGGTAATGCGTGCGAAGATTTCATCCACATTCGTCATGTTGAAGTTGCCGCAGAGGGCAAGATTCTTGGCACGCCAGTTGTTTCTCCGGAGGAACGGGTGCACGTACGAGATGCCGGACTTTCCGGTAGTGGAGTAACGCAGGTGTCCCATATAGACCTCCCCTGCAAAGGGCAGCACACGCTTGGCATAGTCCGCATCGTGCAGCTGTTCCTTGGTCAAGTCCTTGAAGTGACCCTGCACCGTACCGAAAATTTCGGTAATGGCGCCCGAGCCGAGAGCACGCTCACGGAACATATATTCCTCGCCGGGACTGGCTTCCAGTTTCACGCAGGCCAGTCCG
>ENA-OOQO01001407-OOQO01001407.1-human-gut-metagenome-genome-assembly--contig:-NODE-1407-length-11811-cov-2.792191_pt1 | contig 11811 bp, 11 predicted proteins | sample MGYA00241088_ERZ501162 | MGnify/ENA primary metagenome ERZ501162 (study PRJEB25962, sample SAMEA2042497) | human gut metagenome | biome: human gut; feature: human-associated habitat; material: faeces... | reverse complement strand
AATAATTCATCACTTTTTGATATGTATTGGCGGAACTATGATGCGCTTCATCTAAAATAATACAATCAAAATCATCCGCTTTATACCGCTGCAAATGCGCATCCTTATTTAACGTCTCTACAGTCGCAAATACATAATCTTTATCATATTCATAATAACCGGCACCAACCAATCCCATCGAAACTGAGTTACCAAACACTCTCTGATAAGACTTCTTCGCCTGAACTGCCAATGACGCCCTATGCACAATAAATAAGACACGTTTAAATCCAAGTTCACGCATAGCAAAAGCAGAAGCATACGTTTTTCCTGTACCCGTAGCACTAATTAATAACGCACGTTTCTCATCTTTTTTCAAAATATTTTTAAGATTCGTAATAAATCGAACCTGCATACTATTTGGCTTTAATTTATATCTCTCAAGCGAGGTTACATTTCGCTCTGTTGCAATTTTTCTTTGTTCTTTTATAATATCATATCTCTGCTTATAATCTTCATAAAAAACATCATAATCAAGTGCATACTCTAAATTCCATAACTCGTCAAATTCCTTCAGAATGTCCTCAGCCACTTCTCCCTGTGAAGTAGAAACTAATTTTGTATTCCACTCACGATTTGTCGTAAGTGCAGCACTCGTCATGTTGGAACTGCCAATAATAATACGATATACTTCTTCCTCTTTAAAAATATATCCCTTCGTATGAAATCCATTTTTAGCCGAATTTGTGTCATACATTTTAATCCGAATATTTTTTAAAGAATTCAATTTTTCTAATGCCTGTGGCTCACTAAAATCAAGATAATTAGAGGTTAAAATCTCACCTGGGATTTCTCTTTTCTCTAATTCTTTTAATGTCTGGAGTAGAGGAGTCACCCCTCCCAACGTAATAAACGCAACACTGATTTGAAATTTGTCACATTTTAAAAGTTCATCCTCAATGACCGACAAAACCTTTTTTCCCTCATTGTGATTATTTGAAACAAAGTTTGGTTTATATAATAATTCGGATGCCGTATTACCATTTACATATGCTGTTTCCAAGCCATCTCGAATTAATTGTATTTTTTCCCTTTGCATAACTTGTCCTCCGTTTCAAATAATCCTTTATCAACATTGTAAACATCTTATGGCTTAATTGCAAGGGGGAGATGAAGGTGGGCGGAGTAATTCTTTTCGTAAATCAGTCCTGTAACATAGCATAGTTAGCCCAGTTATTCTAGGTGCTCTTTAAATTTGCATAAGTTTTTGTTACATTTTATTTGCTTTTACAAATCAGTTATCGTCCCCATTTACATTAATTTTCTATAACAATCACAGATACCCTCCACAAATTTGTTTGCAAGTTGAGTCTGTCTTATTACATATTTATCACTGAAATAAATAAAAAAGAAACCAACTTCACCTTTTTCTTATCTCTATCAGTATAATTATTTATAATACTTACCAATTTATCAAATTGGCACATACTATCCCTTACATCATTATTTGCTCTGAGTTCATTTATTGCTTCTGTAAGAGTTTTTCCATCAAAGTTTTTATCAATAATAGTATTTACCGCTTTTACCTTAGTCGAACACTTCTGCATACTCTTTCTGTCCCGCAAATACCATTTGCAGATAGTCCTCTATATGAAGTTGTCTGTTCTTAAATCTACTTTCAGTTACATTCATTGCTTGTGTCCCCTAAAGTTCAGTCCTTCGCCAGTGTTTGCAACCACTGGTTTACTATGACTTCTGCTGACTTCTCGCCATTCGTTGTTACTAACGGATTTCATACTCTGTTTCCATCCGCTGACGAGACCTCCCTTGGTACCACACGTCACTTTCTCTCCATATATCTGCCACATTTACTACAGTTAATTCCGAGTAGTTATTGGACTTTGGCTTGTGATGCAGCCTTATCCTTAACTATAGCCTGATGTGATTTCTGTTCGTCAGACCAGAGATTTGCCTCCACCTTCCTTCAGATTCCACCTCACGATGGACACCCTTGGTCTTGGCTGTATCCTTCCCACTACTAGGGCGGATTAGGAACTTTCATCCATTAGCGACGTGCGCCGCCAGGCGCACACAACGCAAAAAGGAGCCCCCTCGTGAGGCTCCTTTCTTCTACAACACATATTTTCTTAACACCGGGATCTTGCGCAGCACCCACGCGGTAGCCGTTGCCAGTGCCAGCACTACCAGGCAGAATGCAGCCAGCAGCAAAATCAATACCGCTTGTCCCGCGGCTACAGACTGCACACCGCATTGTTCCAACACCGTAAAGGGTGTGATCTTCACGAATTTATACAACAGGTTCACATACACCGGATGTACCAGGTATACGGCGAAGCTCAAAGCTCCCGCCTCCTGCCAGGGGATCCGGTGTTTTTTAATACTCCCATTCCATCCTGCAGCGAACAGAAGCACTGCAAGCAGTACTGTAAACGGATAATTGTATGCCATCTGGATGGAGAATCCGGCGAGTGTCCTGCTGAGGATCATTCCCATCATCAGCACTGCCGCTGCCATCAGCCACACGTTTCCTATCCGTTTCCCTCTGACCGGCTCCGTATCGAGCCCGGCTTCCATGCCTTTCCCGGACGTTCCGGAACTCTCTGCCTTGTCCACACATACTTCTCTCACCGCGAAGAAATATCCACACAGATAATACAGGAAATACACACCGCCATCCGGCAATACCGGAATACTGTTGACGTCCAGTACCTTATTCAGAAACGGTGCCACACTGCTTCCCAAGAAGATCACTGCCATCATTGCTACAACACCCCACACCGGCAGCACACGCAGCACTTTTTTCAGAAGCGGCGTGATCAGATATAAAAACAAGATCAGATACAGATACCACATATGGGACCAGGTATGTCCCGTCAGAGTCATCTTCAGTGCCTCCGGGATCATCATGATCCGGAAGGTCCGCTCCGTCACTACCAGCTCGGAAGCTGCATACGGAACGCCGAATAGGAGGATCGCCAGTGCAATCCTCCTGCAATATTTTTTAATCATGACCGGATAAGTCAATGTACGTTCCGGATTCAGGAACAAATATCCCGAGATCAATAAAAATATAGGAACGCACCAGGTCACCAGATCCATAACTGACAGCAATAATGACCGGTATTCCGGCACTATCGACGCATCTGTCACATCTGTCGCACCTGTCAGTACATGCATCAGCACCACTGCACAGGTTGCCAATACCCGGAGCACGTCCAGGAACTGCTTCCTGGGTCCGGATAAGCCGTTTGTCATGTCTCTCCCATCTCCTCCATCAGGCGCATGCCTGCAGTATCTGTCACAGGAAGGGAGAATACTATGCTTTGTGCTTTACTCTCCAGTCCTGCTTTTTCCATTATAGCACGCATGATGGAATTTTTCTGCTCACTTTTTACCACAATGAACAACATTTCTTTTTCCGGCACCAGTGTCACGCCCAGAAACTGCTGTGCATTCTCTGTTCCGGTGCCCTTGGCATGGATGACGGTGCCGCCTGCCGCATGTACTTCTCTCGCTGCATCCATGACCAGTTCCGTATATCCATGATTGGCTATCACTACCAGAAGCTCATTCTTCGTCTCTTTCAATGTGGACTCCTCTCCTTTTACGAATTTCTGCCCGCAGGTCAGGTAATTCAATGCTTTCTTGCCACCGACACTGCTCACGGGAATGATAAATGCGATTCCCATTCCCGGGAGATCGATCTGCATTTTCTTGCGCAGGGCAGCCTTGATCTGCCGCCAGGCAGCATCTGTGACGAGATGGAACAATACGCTCTTCTCCATGCCGTCCAGTCCAAAATAATCTAAGATCTCATTCGCCGCGGTTCCCATGCCGACGGTAACACTGCCGACCTGTGCGCCGCTTTCTTTATAGCATTCCACGAATTTCCTCGTCAGCTGACGATTGGTGATGGTGACCATCATATATAATTCACTCATGGACACACCTCCTACAGTTCAATGATGGCATTCTCATCCAAAGCACCAAATGCATCCGCTGCACCGGCAAATACGCCTGCACCGCTCTTCTGCTGCTTTAACTGATATACCATTCCCAATATCTGGATCGTGATCAGCGGTGTCATGGCTACCATTGCTACCACACCGAAAGCATCTGCGACTAAATTGCCGCCCACCGCCACACAGGCACCCTGCGCTAACGGCAGTAAAAAGGTAGCTGTCATGGGTCCGCTCGCCACACCGCCGGAGTCGAAGGCGATCGCTGTGAATATCTTCGGTACAAAAAAGGATAGTCCGATCGCCACACCATAGCCCGGGATCAAAAACCATAGAATCGGGATCCCCGTCAGCACGCGGATCATCGCCAGTGCTACGGATAAGGATACGCCCACGGACAGAGAAACCCCCATGGATCTGGCAGAGATGGCACCGTCCGTCAGCTCCTCTACCTGATGATTCAGTACATAGACCGCGGGCTCCGCTTTTACGATAAAGTAACCGATCAGTGCTCCCACCGGCACCAGTACCCACCTGTAGGATCTGGCTGCCATGACCTGACCTAGGTAATTACCGGCAGGCATAAAGCCCACATTTGCCCCTGTCAGAAACAGTACCAGACCGATATAAGTATAGATCAGACCGATCAGAATCTTCGCCAGTGTCTTCCCCGACAGCCGCAGGGCAAATATCTGGAACAGACCGAAAAACAATACAATGGGAAATAATGAGAGTGCGATCTCTTTCATATAATCCGGAATCCCATGAGCAAAAAGCTGCGCCAGTTCCACGGAATCAGCGATCTCCGGGATCGCCACCGGCTGGTAATCCGCATTGGTCGGCTTATAGATCAGCCCCAGCACCATGACCGCTAGGATCGGGCCGATGGAGCACAGTGCTACCAGACCGAAGCTGTCGTCTGCCGCATGATGGTCATTACGGATGGACGCAATACCTACACCTAGAGCCATGATAAAAGGAACTGTCATGGGTCCCGTGGTCACACCTCCGGAATCAAACGCCACTGCCCGGAAGTTCTCCGGTACGAAAAATGCAAGAACGAACACTACTATGTAGAAAAAGGTCAACAATGGCGGCAGGGCCACGCCGATCAACATACGCAGAAGGGCAATGACCAGGAAGATTCCAACCCCCACTGCCACTGCCAGGATCAGCGTCATATTCGGAACCGAAGGCACCTGTGTCGCCAGCACCTGCAAGTCAGGCTCGGAAATGGTGATCACCACTCCCAACAGAAAAGATAACACTACGATCAGCAGAATGTTTTTACTCTGGGTCATTCTGGCACCCACTTTTTCTCCCATGGGGGTCATGGACATCTCCGCACCCAGGGTGAAAAACATCATACCGGCCATGACCATCACCGCCCCCACCAGAAAGCACAGCAGGATACTGGAGGTAATGGGAGCCATGGTAAAGCTTAATACGATCACGATCCCTACTACCGGCAGGACCGCCTTCAAGGATTCTGCAAATTTTTGCCGGATCTTTGGATTTAATAACTTCAATATTGGTCTTTCCTTTCTTTATGTTTTCTTTATCTTAACATGAAGCAAAGACCCGATCCTACCGTTTTTCGTGAATTTATAAAATTTTCACGGGGTCTTAACGCAATCTTTATGCAGACAGCTCCCGGTCCTGCCCAGACTGCTTTTTCACAAATTTATAGGCCCAGACATCCACCACGATCACAAACAGGAAAAAGAAAACGAAGATCCAGTCCGCATCCAGAGACAATGCGGAATCATAGATACCGTGTTCGATCATCGGCATGAACACGCTGAGCTTCAGGTAGCGTTTCCTGCGTTTTTTATTGCCTGCAAGTTCTGCCTCCTTCGCCACACCGAAGAAATATCCCATGATCACGCCATCGATGGCATGGGAAGGCACGGACAGCAGGGCTCTGGTCACTGCCGTCCCAATGTCACCTTCCAGACAATACAGAACATTTTCAATGGCTGCAAATCCCAATGCCGAAGTCACGCAGTACACGATGGCATCGAATTTATAATTAAATGCCGGATGCTTCCATGCCGCCCATTTGGCCGCCTGCATCTTGCAAAGTTCCTCGATCAGTGCCACCCCGATAAAATTATCCAGGATCACGTAGCACAGTGTATCTGCATCCATAAATACCAGAAATACTTCATCCAGAATGATTTCCAGTATCATGGCGGGGATCACAGACAATACACCAAACAGGAATATTTTCCACAATAATCCCCCCGGCTCCTTCTCCACCTTATCCTGCCTATAGATCCATACCACCAGTGCGATGGCCGGCAATAGTGCCAATCCTGTCAGAAACATAACCTATTCCTCTCCTGTCCACATAGACGGTCCGCCCTTTCAGGACCGCCGCCATACTACATTTTAATCTAATGTTTTTCCTGATGTCAACCTAACGAAAGTATATGTTCCTATTTTTTGTGTCTTGGATTTTCCTGAGGATACCTGCCTTTTGCCACAGCTTTAGGGGAAAATATACCGGTTTTCATATATCCTTAACTACTTCTTTACACCTTGCATTGCAAAGTAATGGTACTATAGTTATAATAAATTTACAAAACGACTAACAATATTTCATGGAGGATCACACCGTGTTCCGATCACTTTCCGATAAAAAATCACCGCGGAAAAGCTTCCGCTTAAAACCACCCTTTACCAGACACGCCATCAGTATCCTGATCTGTGCCGCCTGCATGCTGTGCGCCACTCTTGCCTCTTTTTTATATCAGCATATAGTACCGGACAACCATGCCAATGTAGCACTGTTCTACATTCTGGCACTGGTGATCATCGCCAGATGGACGGTGGGCTACGGCTACGGCATTGCCTGCACCCTTTTTTCCGTAATAGCGATCAATTATCTGTTCACCTATCCGTATTATAAGCTTAATTTCACACTGACCGGCTACCCTATCACCTTCCTGCTGATGAGCGGGATCACTCTGATCCTGTGTACCATGACCTCCCATATGACCATCCAGTCCGAGATGATCGCAGAGCGGGAAAAGCGGCTGGCAGAGGCCGAAATGGAAAAGATGCGTGCAAATCTACTGCGCGCCATCTCCCACGATCTGCGCACGCCGCTCACCGGCATCATCGGCAACAGCTCCCTGTTTCTGGAAAGTCAGAACGATCTGAGCTCCACCGAACAGCGTACGATCATGACCAATATCTATGAGGATTCCAACTGGCTGTTGAATATGGTGGAAAATCTGCTGTCCGTCACTCGTATCCAGGGAGACAGCTTAAGCATCAATACCACAGAGGAACCGGTGGAGGAAGTGGTGGGAGAAGCTTTGGAGAAACTGAAAAAACGCTATCCCGATGCCGCCATCCGGGTCAAGATCCCCGAGGAATTTCTGATGATCCCCATGGATGCGGTGCTGATCGAGCAGGTCACCATCAATCTGCTGGAAAACGCCATCGTTCATTCCGGAAGTATCCTGCCCATTGATTTCATCGTGGAGGATCATCCGGAGCATGTATCTTTTATTGTGAGAGACTACGGAAAAGGATTGTCGGAAGAAAAATTACAGAATCTGTTCGAGACGGGTACCTACAACAATTCCCAGAGCTCGGATTCCCGCAAGGGCATGGGTATCGGTCTATCCATCTGCAAGACCATCATCACCGCCCATCACGGAACGCTGAGTGGCCGGAATCATGCGGATGGCGCGGAATTCTGTTTCACACTGCCCAAGGTGGGAGTTGTCGCTTCAGAAAAATAAGTGTACTCTCAGCCACATAAGACAGAACTCTTGAAAATACCGGAAAGGATATGGATCACAGATATGAATAAGATCAAAGTTCTCTTAATCGAAGACGATAGAAGTATCAGTAATTTCATCACCGCTACCATGGACCGGGAAGGCTACAAGATCATGCATGCCTTAAACGGCAGAGAGGGACTGAGTCTCAGCACTTCTTTCTGCCCCAATGTGATCCTGTTAGATTTAGGGCTGCCGGACATGGACGGGCTGGAGGTATTACAGAAACTCCGTTCCTGGAGCGATGTTCCGGTGATCATCATATCTGCCCGCACCAAGGAGCAGGAGAAGGTCTCCGCTCTGGATCTGGGGGCGGATGATTATATCACAAAACCTTTCGGCACCGGCGAGCTCATGGCAAGGATCCGCACTTCTCTGCGGCACAGCCACGCCCAGACTCCCGGTCATGTATATAAGGCACTGGATCTGGAGATTGATTTCGAGAAACGACTGATCCGCCTGCGGGGCGAAGAGGTACATCTGACCCAGATCGAATACCAGCTGCTTACACTTTTAGCGGAAAATTCCGGCAGAGTTCTGACCTACAGCTATATCATGAATGCCATCTGGGGTCCCTATATGGACAATAATAATCAGATCCTCCGGGTCAACATGGCGAACATCCGCAGAAAGCTGGAGCAGAATCCCGCACAGCCCCAGTATGTATTCACAGAGATCGGCGTAGGCTATCGGATGCGTGAGAACGAGAACGGTGGGACTGTATAAACAAAAATACAATTCCCGACACTGCCTCCAGCAAAATGAGTACCGTCCCTCTGTCCAGTGCCTTCCAGACGCTGTCCAGGGTATCCATCCGGCCCAGAATGTCTATGTAAAAGAAATCCAGATAGATGACCGCCGGTGAGATCACACATCCCGGATGCAGTACCGTCCGCTCCATGAGCAGACGGTACATTTCCACTGCCAGAAATATTACATTCAGGGCATAGCCCGCACAAAGCTGATTGTTCAAAAACGGTCCCAGGGAGCTGAGTTCCATACCAAGGGGAACACTTCCTGCCCGGACCATTCCGAAGCTTAAATACATGATTCCAACACTCCACAATAGCATCGCAAGGGATGCTATTCCAAGTCCTCTGCTTAATTGACTGGAGGGAATCATTTTCACATCCTCTTCCTTTCCGAAATACCGGTATACAAGCCACAGCATCGTCAGCGTCCCCGCCATGGAGATTCCGGCCACCTGGCAGGCAATATCTCTTCCCCCAAACAACCCTCTTCCGGAAAATAAACAGATCCCGATGACACAGTGATAGATCAAAAGCCCCAGCACGATCAGATACAGGAGCCTCTTTTCACGTTTCCGCTGCTCCTGGAGCTTTGCCAGTCTCACGACTTCCGTCACAGCCTCCTCCCGGTCTCCCGCCCGCTCTCCGGTCACAATGTCCTGAATCGGCAGTTCCAACAGATGGGACAGGGACTCCAATACGCCGATATCCGGAAAACTTTCTCCATTCTCCCACCGGGATACCGCTTTGTTGGTCACCCCTAACATCCTTCCCAGTTCACTCTGGGTATAATTTTTGCATTGTCTGGCTTCCCGGATCAGATTGCCCGTTTTCTTTTTATCCATACTAATCCCTATACCTTTCTGTACTCTACAAACTCTCAGGTGCTTTAGCACCTTTGCTTTAGCACCTTTGCTTTAGCACCTTTGCTTTAGCACCGTATGCCGGCCGATCTGTACCCTTATGGTAACAATCCTTTGGAAAATGCGCAATCCATTGTAACGAGACTGCCTGTTTTCTGTGATTTTTGCGCAAAAAATTCCCCTCGGCGAGGGGGGAGTGTACCGAGGGGGATAGAGAGAAAAGTATTTTTGAAAGAGGCGGGTTCCTTTTTCAATTATTATAATAGCGTAATTTTTTAATATTTACTGCTGTTTTTATAGCTTGTTTATGTTGAAAGCACTGTTTTTTTGTGGTATTCTGACTGTATCAATGTCAGTAGATTTAAACAGTGAAGGAGCAGCTATGGATATCACAACTAAAAAAGGCAGACGCGGCAGAAAGGATATTGACCGGATCATCGTGGAAAAAGGCCGCAGAGGTGATTTTTCTCCCCTGCAGCCCGATCATTATCACAGCTTTTATGAAATTTTTTATCTCTGGTCGGGAAGCTGCCGTTTCCTGTTAAAAGATACGGTCTATCAGATGGAAGCCGGAGATCTGGTCTTCATCGCTCCGGGAGAACTGCATCACTCTCTGTATTCTGCCGGAGAGGTCTGCGAGATCGTGATGATCTATTTCAAGGAAGAATATCTGCATCTGTCAGATCTGTCCGCCGAGGATACCGACCGGCCGACCCTGCATTCCTTCATGGGCAGTGTTCCCGCGGTATACCAGGAGGCGCTGCACTCCCTGCTGACCCGGATGCTCACCGAGAATTCCCGGTTCGACCGCTACTCCGAGCATTTTGAGCGTTGCTATCTGGAAGAACTTCTGCTCATGCTGATGCGCCATTCCGTCATGAATGAGAAGGAACCGGATCTGATGAACTCCCGGGATGCGGACATCCTGCTTGCCACAAGATACATTTACAACAACTTCCGCAAGCCCCTGACACTGGAGGAAGTCTCCTCCGTGGCTTCCTTAAGCCCCACTTACTTCAGCAAGAAATTCAAATTGATCACCGGCATGGGCTTCAAGGAATATTTAAACTATGTACGGCTCAAACACGCCCAGACGGCGCTTCTTACCACCAACAGTTCCATCACGGATATTGCTCTGGAATACGGCTTCAACGACAGCAACTATTTTAAGGACCTGTTCAAAAAAGTTTACGGAAAGTCTCCTCGGGAATATCGGAAAAATCCTGATTGACGCCAGATCTACCGTGCGTCTTCCTCAAGGAATCTTCTCCAGAAGTCCTCTTCCTCTGCATGCGGAACTTCTTCCCCCTCTGCGAAGCTCTGTAAATAATTTAACACCTTCTGGTACTGGGAAAGATCCGTAAATTCCATACGCCACAGATCCTCTCCTTCCTGTCCTTCGGTGAATTTCTTACACCAGATGCCATCTTCGCTAAAGCAGGTGATATACCAGGTCTTAGGGTCACTGCCCTCTTCCGTGGTTTTCACACTCTGGGCCAGGATACTATCCACCTCATCCGGCTCTTCTGCTGTCTCCGACATACCTGTCAGTTTCTCTTCCAGCCGTTCTACCTTTTCCTTTTCGATTTTTTCCTCCAGTGCCGCCCGGATGGCATCCTGCACACTGTCGAATTTCTCTAAGAAATGATCCCACTCCTTGATCGTAAATTCTTGATTGCCGATCTGGAACTTGGTATCCGTGTCTCCGTTCTGAAGCTTGTCGTAGATCTCCTGCATCTTCTCTTTGATCTGTGCCATGAGACTTAAATCCTCTTTTCCCGGCTCTCCGGCCGTCCCGGAAGAATCCGTTCCCGCTGCCTTGTCCGTGTCGGCGGTCTCCGATGCTTCCTCACTGTTATCCACATCATCGCCGTTCTCCATGTCATCCAGTTCTTTCTTCATCTGCTGGATCTTGTTATCCTTTGCCAGCGCCTCCAGGATCCGTTTCACATCCTCCGGCCTGAACATGCCGATGGCCTTGGACAGGGCATCAATGTTGTCCCGGTTCACCAGCAGGCTTCCGCCGCCAGACAGCGGGATATTGATACAGTCCTCTTTATTGGTGGTGTCTCCCAGTGTCAGACGATTATGCTCATAATCGCAGACGAAGATCACACCGTTATATTCAATGACGCCGTCCTCTGCCATTTCTCCATAGGGCACCTTGTCCTTTCCCTCGATATGGCGGGCCAGCTGTACGCCGCGGGTCACCGGAGTCTTCACGGTGTTGTCTTCTTTTGCCAATTCCTCAATGCTCTCCGCGAAACGGGATTCTGCCGTCTCCGTCGCACTTCCCTGCGCACTCTGTACATCCCCTGCATTTACTCGCTTCTGTGCCTCATACACAAATCTCCTTCCGTAGCCGATTCCTGTTATTGCCATAATATCTCCCTCTCCGACAGCGATTACTGCCGCAAAAAGCGGATGGCTGCCTCTCTCAAGG
>ENA-OOQO01001402-OOQO01001402.1-human-gut-metagenome-genome-assembly--contig:-NODE-1402-length-11847-cov-1.997626_pt1 | contig 11847 bp, 10 predicted proteins | sample MGYA00241088_ERZ501162 | MGnify/ENA primary metagenome ERZ501162 (study PRJEB25962, sample SAMEA2042497) | human gut metagenome | biome: human gut; feature: human-associated habitat; material: faeces... | reverse complement strand
AGTTTTGTATTAGAATATATTCTTACGATTTTTGGATATTCAACAAACTCATAACTGTTTATTTCAATCTGAGTATTGTTTTCATCGTTATATTTAATAAACATTTTAATTCCTCCTTTTATAAATATTTTATTTGTTAATTGAAAAAATTATATATTTGTTATATTGCAAAGAAATGCAAAATTCAATAGTGTTAATGGTGTTATATTATTTAATAACGGCAATAGTGACTTTAATGCACATATAACATTAAGTCAAAAAGTAAGCGATTTTGCAGTTATAGAAATTTTTTATATTGATAATGACGGTGATGATGGTAGTATTCGACTTGGTTCAGGTGCAGGAAAATTTAAAATGCATTCACACGCTTATGTGGGTGGAACATGGTACGATAAATTTACATATTATAGTATAAGTGCAGATAAATTACATTTATATTTTTCTTCATCATATCAAAAAAATCAAGCTGGTTCTGTTGAAAGTGGCAATTATCACAAGATTTTTAAAGTTGTTGCTTATAAGTAAAATTAATATTTATATCCGACAACACGATAAATTCTGTGGAAAGTACCATTTGAAATATTACCGTTCGATTCCCACTGGTACGAACTACTAAAATAAAGATGATTTTCTTTCGCTTCATACTGTGTAAATTTAATATAAAATGTATTATTACTTGGTAAATAATTCATCGAAAGCATTCTAAATCCACCGTTTCCTGCCCCAATTCTAGTTATTCCGTACATATTATCATTATCAACAAAATATACATCTATGACATTATAATTTTTTATATTGTCATTTAATGTTACTGTTCCATTACTATCCACTATTGCATCTTCCAAAACTTTAACTTTGAATTTTGCATTTAATGTGGTATATGCATCATAAAGAGCCTTGCTTGAAGCTGCAACACCTGAACTTGCAGCACCACCGGAAGTAGTATAACTGTCTGACAATTTAACATGCCCCCAGTTACTAGCTGTACCGCAACCATATGTGGAACTTGTACTTGAAGCATGAGATTTAATAGCATATTTATTTGACAATAATGTTTTATTTTCATAAATTTTATTTGCATGTACTTCATAAAACTGTTTAGATGAATCTCCAATTCTACCATAATTATCAGCATTTGTTCTAATTCCATAATCATCACTATTACCAAACGTGATTATACCATTAACTACTTCATCTGTTCTTGCAACAGGTAATTCACCTGCAACAACCGAGGCATCAATAGGTCGAATTATTAATTCGTCATCATCGGAAGTAAAACCAGCAATATAATTAAGTTTTGTATAATCAGTTACAGGATTGCTGCTATATCCTATCTCAATTTCATGACCATTAACATCGTCTACATTATTAACGTAGTTCGTATATGATGCATTGTCTGCTGTCGTAGCGTGTTTTACGCTTTTATCACTGTCTGCCGTATTATTTACATTACCAAGCCCGATATTTGTTGCAGTTATATTTACATTGCCTGTCCTATACGTAGATTCTGCATTTCCCTTAATACCTGAAACACCTGAAATAACAGGAGAGGAATAATCAACTCCATTATAATATATTTTTCCCATATGTTAATTCCTTTCTGTTTATTTTATATTTTACTTATTTACTAATTTACCAGATAAATTGTTCCGTTTTTCTTCTCTAATTCACTTAAAGCCGCATATTGTGTTGCTGTTAATTGTTTAATAGGTAAATCTGCAATTACTAACTTCCTAAATTTCGCTGAACCTGCTGAACCATTTGGAGCTGAAAGCACTGTGTTTGCCGTTCTTGAAGTCCCATTATCATAAAATTTCGCATTAATAGCGGCTTGTGTCATAGTTCCATCAGTAGCAGTACCTACTGTCGTATATAACTTAGTCAATCCTGCGGTAGTTGCAGTACCGATAGCGTATGTTGTATCTGTAAACTTAGCATTTGCAGGAACATCGCTATTTACCGAATGACCATTGACAAGTCCTGCGTTATTTGAATAATTAGCACACCCACCAAAAACAGCTTGTCTACAGTTTTCAGGCAAAGCAGAAACATTATTCATATTAACCGTAACTCCTATATCAGCCCCTATGCCAGAAATTTTGTGAAGACAATAAGAACCCCATAATTCATTGTATGTGCCATAGACTTCCCACGTACTTGTACCTGTTTTCTTCATATAAAAATCTCTATCTTGATTAGTTTGGAATACCTCAAGAATTGGATCGTTGCTACTTGTACTCGCAAATCGAATCGTTATTAAAGAAAAAAGTTTTCCTCGACCACTTAATTCAAAGACAATAGGTCTATTAATATAACTTGAAGTTATTTTTATTGTTGCAATTTTAAAATATTGATATTTTCCACCGCCACCACACATTGCTATGCCACCAGCAGTATTTTTATCTAATTTACCATTCAATACGGTGTCAAGTCCTGTTATATCTGAAGTTGCATGAGAATGTTTTTTCTCAGCAAATATATTTTTCAAGTTTGTCAAGAAGGTTTTTAGTCTTCTCAAACTTATTCCATTTGTTTCATTTGTTGCCATCTAAACCTCCTTTAAAATAAATAAAGAGTAGAGGACTCGAACCTCTACTCTCAAAAAATACAAATATTTAATTTTTATTAAGCAAAAAGAGCATTAATCTCTTCATCAGTGGCTTCTACATAACTTGTACCCTCAATCGAGTCAACTCTCTTAGCAAGTTCATTAACGGAAGTCTGAGCATCCGTACCTGCCTTCTTAGCATCAGCAATAGCCTTAGTTGTAGCACCTTCTGCTTCAAGAGAAGCTTTATTTGCGGCTACATCAGCTTTTAAGTCTGTTATATCAGCTTCCTGAAGTGCAGTATCAGCTTTCTTACCCTGTTCAGCAGTTGCATAATTCTTAGCAAGACCATCTGTATACTTTTTAGCCTCGCTAATTGCCTCATTCTTTGCTGTTGCAATAGCAGTAGTAAAATCTACTGAACCAACCTTCTTATCAATATAAGCAACGATTGTAGCAGAATCCTCGCCCTCTGGAAGTGTACCTACTAACTTAGCAAGATTAGCAATATCTGTTTTGTTTGCCTGAATAGAAGAGTTCATTGCAGAGGCATCTTCTGTATGAGTTGAAATCCAGTCAGAAATCTCCTTCAAAGTATCATAAGCGGCATTGGCTACGATAGAAGCTACTGCATCAGCAACTTTCTTATCTACAGAACCGTCACCTGTACCATTAAGTACACCAATAGCATCAGTATTAGCCTTAATAGATTTCTTAATTTCTGTATCATTATATTCTGATGCTGTAATCTGACCTTCAAGCTCTGTTTTAAGGGCTTTAATCTGAGCCTTTACAGAACCCTCAACCGTATCCTCTCCATCAAGTTTATCAGCTATTGCCTTAACTGCGTCTATAGCCTTTGTTACAGTTGTAAGGTCTGTTTCTGGAATTTCAATAGAATAAGCAGGTAATGTGCCTTCTTCAATTGGTTCTTCAACCTTATAAAATTTTAATGTTCTTCCTTCGATTTTAACTGATTTGATAGACTTAGCATCAGCATCATTAACATATTTCTTTACAAGTCCATCGTAAAGTCCTAACTGTTTAAGTGTAATGATTTTTACTTCTGTTGTTGCCATAAAAAATTCCTCCTAAAATAATATTTTAATAATATAAAAAAGCAACACTTTATAAAGCGTTGCTTAATTACTTAAATAACTTTTCAATCTCAGTATCATCTACAACAAGAGTAGATATTTTCTCATCTATCTTTGTATCTATAATATTTCCGAGATTTTCATTTAAATATTCTGTTGTAATTTGTTTAACATATTCTGAAACTTCTGCTTTAGTTATATAATCTAGTGCAGCAATTTTAGCATCAAAATCATTTTCTGTAATATAGTGGTTATCTTCAAGATATTGCTGCGTAAGTAATTCAGATTTAGTTACTTCACCGTTTATCAGACTGTAAATAATTACTTCTTTTGCAGATATATCTTTTACATGTGATTCTGTTTCAGATTTTTCAACTAAGAATAAATGATTAATCGAAGATGAAAAGATTGTAGGATATTCATCAAACAATTTATATTCACCTGAAACGGAATATAAACCATTTTCAAGACTACCTATAATCAACGGATTTGCAAGAGTTCCTGTCTTATTAACAATAGGTCTATGAGCGAGAGCATTATAATCAATAGAAGTTCCTGAATCAGATAATGGAGTAATAGTATATTCTTCATCAACTCTATTGACAATATAACCATGATATACTCCTAAATCATTGTCGGCAATCGCAACAATCTGACCTTCATATGTATCTGAATTTTTATTTAATAATTCTTTTGCTGATTCGACACTATCAAAACGATAAATTCTTGACTTGATGTTAAGAAGAGATAAATCATCTTTAATAAGATACTGCTCATGTGTATCTTTGGTGAAAATCACATCATATTCATCTATATCACCAATTCTTAATCGTTCAGATATTTCATTATAGTTTAAATAGGCATATTTAACTCTATTATTAGATTCTGCCATGATAGTCTCCTTCCTTTAAATATTTTTATAATATAATTGGAATAAGACCGTCTTTTGTTTCTTCGGCAATAACATTTCCCAAATCATTAATGGTAATCTTATCACCAATCTGTTTATCATTTGCGGTAAGATAAATTTCTGAAGTGTCTTTGTCCAATTTAATATTATCAGCCTTCGTTTCATCATAAGTTGTTGCCATTTTATCTATGGCTTCTAACTTAACATTAAGTTCATTTACTTTTTGGTCAATTACACTTAATGATTTGTCAGAAACAAATTTATAATAGTCTGAAAGTGGGGCAATAGTAATTGTTGTCTCACCTGTATTAAGAGAATATTCTTTCATTTCCTCCATATCAACTTTATTAAGAGTAAGACATATTTTTATATCTCCTGCAAATCTTGTGAGATTTGTATCAATAGGAAGAGTATATCTTAAATAACTTTCTTTATATAATTCTTCATCTTGAAAGAGAATTTCAGAATGTACTTCATTACCTTGATCGACATATTTTAATACTGCTGTAAAATCAGACAGGTTAATTTCTTCATATGTTTGAGGTATCAAAATCTGAAGTTTATCAACTAATTTATCACGCTGATAAAGAGTTGTTCTTGTCGTACAAACAAGACTCTTATCAAAATTCATTAAAATTGTATACATATTTCACATCCTTTCTCTAATCTACTAAGTATATAGTTCCATTTTTTTTCTCAGCTTCCGATAGATTATTATAATCAGCACTACTCATATGTTTTATTGGATAATTAGAATTTGTATCTTTCTCAGGAATACCAAGATTAACAATATCGTCTTTTGTTACTGATTCAACAGTGCTTACATGTCCAGTTGAGTCAATCGAGACTTTATAAAATCCAACTGTTTTTGAAGTGTAAGTAGGATGAATATATTTGTTTGCACCTTCAGAGATTCCTGCGAGCTTATTCTTTTCAAGAGTCGTATAATCATTGCTTGATAATACTTTTCCACTAACTTTATCAACTTTATCAGAAACAGTATTCCATTTTTTACGTTCATCTTTGTTTATATGTATCGTGTTATCATTAGTATGGGAAGATAAGTCACTGTCGTTAGCTTTTGTTCCAATTGCTTTATTTAATGCCTCTTCAACAGATTTGCTTGCTGTTATTGCATCTGCAACCTCTTTTAATGTATCTAATGTCTCAGGAGCACCATTGATAAGATTAGCAATCTTTGTATCTGTGTAAGTTTTTGTTTCTGATTTTGCAAAAGAAATACTTGTTTCAATCTCTGCAAATTTATTGCTTACAACCTTGTTTTGAATAGGATTTTTAGAGGTAGAAGAGAGAGAAGAGTCAATAGATAATGTATAATCATCGTCTGTAACATAGTAAATTGTTCCATTCTTTTTCTCTGCATCAGACAAAGTTTCATAGTCCTGTTTGCTAATTTCTCTACTAAGTACACCAGAGAGTGCTTTCCATTTATTATTTTCAGTCCAATAAACATTTGTTCCCTTTGGATAAGAAAATCCAGCACCTTCAACGAATCTATTATCTGTAACAAATGCTTCGTTAATAGAATATAAATAACCTGCAACTAAACCAGAGGTGGGAAGTTGAGAAAATGATATTACACCCTTTGGAAGTAAAGAACCTTTCCATTCGTTAGAATACTCTCTTGATTTTTCAGAATAATATTTTGAATTGTCTGTAGAATCATTTTCTCTAAATGAATTATTTGTACCTACGGCATATGATTTAGATTCTAAAGCACTGTTTGCAGCATTTTTCTCTGAAGTAGCAGAAGCGGTTTCAGAAGCTTTTGCATTTGTTTCACTTGTTTTTGCATTGTTTGCATTTGTCTGAACTTCCTGTGCTTTTTGATTAATTGTGTTTAATGCACCATCTGCTCGAAAAATGAAATCATTTGCTTTATCAATTGCGGCATTTGTTTTACTTGTTGCTTCATTTGCTTTTTTAATAGCGTCAGCAGTATCTGTCTGTCTTTTATTTTCAGCAGAAACTCGATTTGTCTCATTTTCTTTACGAATATTTTCGTTTTCAATACGCTGATTTTCATTATCAGTCAATGTTTTATCAAGAACTTCAACCTTTTTATTATTATAATCAATCTGTGCAAGGGCATTAGTAAGAGCATTGAATTCATAAGATGACTCAATCTGTGAGTGTTCTAATGCAGTAGGAGTGATATTAACAGTAAAATTCATTGTTGATAAAACAGGAGCATTAATTTTTGATATATCATCAATATCTATTGGCTTTTCTCCAGAAGTAAAAACTTTTTCTATAAGAAATACATCAGCTATTGCCTTTCCTGGTGCGGCAAGAGTTTGTTCTGTTAATTCAACAAGAATTTTTCCCTCATTATTAATTTCACACAAATTAAAAACACCTAAAGAATCAGGCTTCCTTAGACGCACAAAAGCAGATATTGCATTTTTGTCTGGTGCGAATAATAATCCTCGATCAGAGCATGTTATTTCCACAATACGAGCAGAATCATATTGTTTTGCGTTAATACATACCATATTTTTATTATAAAAATCAAGCGTAATTTTTGCTATAGTTTGTAAACTCATTTAATTAAATACACCTCCTTATTTTATTTTCCACCAACATCAGTATCTTCAAGTGCATCAGAATAATAAATTTTTTTTGAACACAGAGTTGAAGTTTCGACATGATAACCGACATTAGCACCAGAAAATCTTGAGCGAATAGGAACACTAAGAACAACTGCCTCTCCAACAATTATTTCAAAAGCCTTTGAAGTAGCTCTTAAATGTGCATACACATCAAGATCGTCCATAAATTCATCTCGACCCAGCCAACACAAATCAAACCCATCATTACCGACATAAAATCCAAGTTTGTCTTCAGATAAACTTGTTCTGCCATTAGTTCTGATACTACCATTAACTATACTTCCTGTAATGTTTGCATTTGCTGCATACATAAAACCATTAGACCTTACAAAAAATTGAGGCTCATTATTTTTATTAATTTCAATTACTGTATTGTTATCTGACCAAATTTTATTTAAAGAGACTGAATAAATATTTGAATTATGATTATCTTCAAAAACACTAGAAATACCTTTATCATTAATTAACCAACCACCAATATCACCACCAATTGCAGATATGTTTCCTTTTACAGATAACTCGTTGTTTAAATATGATAATTTTCCTCCTGCAAAAACAAAATCACCATTATTCAAATCAATATGAGTTCCTGAAGTTACAACTCCGTTCTCATCCGTTGCATAATTTAGTGAATAAATGTCACCAGAAATAACTTTACCAGATAGCAGAAGTTTCGTATTAACACAATACTCTTCATATATAATACCATTAAGAGTATACTTTTGCTTACCAATTGCTGTTTCAGCAGTTTTCCAGTTATCAGAAGTATAAATTATTTCATTATTACTTAAACGGCATTGTTCAGGACTATAATCATTATTTTCATCATTCCATGACCGTGCGAGAAGTCCGTGTTCATCAAAAACAATCGTGGAATTTGAATTCTTTATGTTATATAATGCTGAATCAAGACCTTCATTTAACATTTTATCAAAATTTTTATCGGCATTAGCACCTTGAGAAGCTTGTTTCTTTACAGAAGAATAACTTGTACTCATAGACTGAGCCTTAGATAATATATCTTTTACCGTATTAACAGTTGGAGAACCTATTCGATAAGCGTCAGAAAAAGTTACATTAAATTTTGTTATATCAGAATAATTAATTGTTGCATCAGATAAACGAATGTCATATAATTTTTTATCAATTTTAACCTTAATAAAATTACCCAATGCAAAATCATGAAAGAAATTTTCAAAGACACGATTACCAAATTCATCAGTCACCATAAGAAAATTTAAAATAGAACCAGAAATTGTATATTGTTTCTCACCAGATTTGATAAGTTCTTTTTTTGCAACAGTAATTAATTCATTTGCCTTTTCAATCAATTCTTCGTTAGAAAGTCCATCTGATACATAATTATCATTACTATAATCATCTTCCCTGATATAAGACACATATATTTTATACAAGTCTTCACCAACAAATTTTTTGAAATCAAGAGAAGAATGTGTAGCATTTATTAAAGACTCTAAACTTTCCTTTAAAGCTGTGATTATATCTAACTGTTCTCCTCTGAATTTTACTTCATCCTGTAATGCAAGAAGCTTGTTATAATAAGGAAGATATATTGTTTTGTAAAGTGGAGAAGAAGTAGTAGCAGTTTTTTGTTCTATAAGAATGTCAATAGCTGATTGATAGGCGGATTCATAAGAATTTAATCGCTGTAATGAATATTTGTGAATTTCTTCTTTAAAATCATCAAGTTTATCTATCTTAAAAATATCTTGCAATCCTTGGTCGTTGAGTTTAGCCATAGCCTTTTCAATTTTTTGATTTGTAAAAGCAATATAATCATCATTTAATTCGATAGTAACGTATTCTTTAGATTCAGCTTTGTCATCCTCGACAGAATAGCTTTTTACACTAAATTTACCTGTCCATATTTGTGATTTAAGTGTTGAACCCTCAAGAATTTCAACTTTATACATAGATGTATCAATTAATGCCTTTGCCATTGCAAGAACAGCATTATTAGCTGTATAAACAGATATTTTACTTACATCTGTAACTGCTACAGGAGAAAGATTAGAAGTGGTAAGTAAAGCAAGTTGACTTTCAGCAGTTTTTTCAGACTGTTTAAAAGTTGGCATCATTGAATTATTTAAATATGAATATACATCAATTGTATCATAATATACAGAAGATATATTCCCCCAACCAGTATATTCTGCTAAAACAGAAGTGTATTTTGTATCGGAATAATATTTCTTTATGTATGATATAACTTCATTATATTGATCTACAGTTGCTATATCTAAATTGAATTTTTTTGTATACAAATATTCATCTGTTAATGTATTATATTCGATTATCTTATTTTGTAATTCCTGTGACATGTCTTTCAATGTATCTTCATTAAAATAATATATACGATTTGTTCCATTCGGATTAACATTCATGATTGTTGCATTTATTAAATCATCGCCACCAATAATTCTAAAACAATTTTTAATAGAATCGGTATTTGAAGTTAATGTTATATCAGTTCCTAAATTTGTCTTATCTATAAGAATAGGAGTATTATTACCAAAACGTTCGTGAATATTTTTTGATTCACATTCAGGACAAATTTTGAAAACATCTTCACTTCTATAACCGCAATCTAAACAAGTACATTCCAAATCATATACATAAATACTACGTGTTGTTGTATCAAACATAAAAATGCACCCAATTTCTTGAGCAAGCGTACTTGTAAGAAAATCATAAACGCTTGTACCGTCAATGCTAAAAGAACGCTGAATATTCATTAAGGTAGAATCAACATGAGCAATAGAATAGTGAGGAGCAATTTCGAGAATACGATTTAAAAGAGAAGATCCAGGTTTATCAGGATTGTAAAAAACTGTGGCTTCTGTATATTCTTCACGAGCAATGTCATCTTCAGTATTAATTTCAATATTATGTAATATAAGCTGAGATAGTTCTGCTTCACATAAGGATTTTGCTGTTATAGTTTTCTTTGTATTAATCTCAGATTCGTCTGTATTAACTGTGATTTCAAACCATTCATCATAATCTTTAACATATACTGTTTTGAAATCAACAATACGATTCCAAAGTGGCTCGTCTATTTCATTCATTTTCTTATATGCAGTAAAACTTAACTCGTCTGCTGCATTAAATTGGGGATGATATGTAATTGAACTGCCAGGAATATTATTAATTTCCCCAATTTTGTTTAAACTACGTGTACCTAAGATAATTTCAGGTTGTCGTATATTTGTGTTTGTAATTTTCATCCTTAATAAATCATTTAAAACATAATTATTTATCATATACCAACCTTCTTTCTTGAACTAAATTTAATAATCATATTTACATCAAGAGAAGATGTATAATCATTCTGTCTGTTTTCATATGTATTAATTATCTTTAAATAGTTATAATTGAAATCATCTGTAATATTATGAGATTCATTATTACTGCGAATGATTTTATGCTTATTATCAATGATAATCGTCTCATTTTCAGAACAATTTAAGATTTCAAGAATTTCATCATCAAGTGAATTTGAGATAGTAAGATTCCCTGATGCATTACAAGTGATTTCAATATAAGGATATATTTCGCCTATTTCATCTGAATCATCATATATATTGAAAGATTTTCCAGAAAAGTAATATACAATCTCATCAGAAAATGCATATGGAGCATTAGAAGTAAAAGTACAATCTATACCATAGATTTCATTACAAATTTTAATTGCTTGTATATTGAAGCTTCCAAAATATCTTATATTTTCATAATTATTTTCATTTATTTTAAAAACCTTATTTGTATTTCTACGATTTAACCAGCGATTAATTTCACCATATTCTTCAGGAGTGATAATAGCAGGAGTGCAGTTGTCCATTTTACACAACTGGAAATTACAACTGTATGCTTCTGAATACGTTGCCCCAAAATTTTCAAATTCATCCTGACCTGCAGCTTGAATTGAATTAAATGTAAGATTTGAACCTGTTGAGATAGTTTCAGAACCCCCAGAAGAAGAATCAAAAGTAACAACAGTCAAGCCAAAATCACTTGCCAATTTGTCATCGTATTGAAAATCAGTAAACATAATATCCCTCCTTGTTATTTTTTATAATAAAATTATTTATCAGTACATAATGACTTTACTATTGAATCCAATTCAATAAGTTTTTTATTGTATTCTTTTTCTATTTTAGTTATATTAACTATTTTCTCATTTTCTTCCGTCAAGATAGAGTGAAGTCTATTATTTAATTCGTTATATGTTTTCTCAGCAATTAAAGCTTTTTCTATAATATTTTTTGCATCGTTTGTTGTAGAATTAACACCTTCTTCAAAGAGCGAAGTATGAATTTCAAGCTCAGTGTTTCTTTCTTTGAGTTGCTGATTTTCCTTTTCAAGTAATTTACAATGTTTCTCAAGATACTCTATTTTTTTATCAGCTTTTGATTTTATTAATTTGTTTGACATATGTTCCTCCATTTAAGTAAGTTAAGTGAAAAAATAATATAAACACTTGATTCGGTGCTGTATTTGTGATAATATACAATTATCAACATGTAATATGTTATTTAAACCATAGCACAAGGTGCATTGAAATAACTTTTTATATTTGAAAAGTTTTTCATTATAGTATTACATGTTGATTTATAGAATTAACAAAAAGCACATCGG
>ENA-OOQO01001383-OOQO01001383.1-human-gut-metagenome-genome-assembly--contig:-NODE-1383-length-11969-cov-2.426221_pt1 | contig 11969 bp, 6 predicted proteins | sample MGYA00241088_ERZ501162 | MGnify/ENA primary metagenome ERZ501162 (study PRJEB25962, sample SAMEA2042497) | human gut metagenome | biome: human gut; feature: human-associated habitat; material: faeces... | reverse complement strand
GCGATATGGATAAGGTGTTCCCGCCTGAACAGGAATTAAAGGATATCTATCATTATAACGGGAATACGTATGGTGTACGTCAGGCAATGGGGGCAGGTATTTATTTGCGTCATGTCTGGGGGGATATGGTTCCTGCTTTTTATGCTGATCCTAAGGAAAACCACACGGCTTATGCATATACTTGGGTGTATTCGCCCAAGGATCAGGAGGTGGGGCTGTGGGCGGAATTCCAGAATTACAGTCGTTCGGAAATGGATCTGGCGCCATTGCCTGGCAAATGGGATTATAAGGGAAGCCGCATCTGGATTAATGGTTGCGAAATATTACCTCCTGTATGGACTGCTACGCATAAGGTGAAAAGTTATGAAGTACCTTTGGGAAATGAGAATTGCGTAGGAAGATCTCCATTGGCGGTGCATTTAAATAAAGGTTGGAACAAAGTTTTCTTAAAGTTACCTATCGGTAAGTTTAAGATGGCTGAGACGCGTCTTGTGAAATGGATGTTTACCACTGTCTTTGTGACTCCTGACGGAGAAAGGGCGGTAGAAGGATTGATTTATTCACCAGATAAACAAAAATAAAATGAAACGTATTGTCTTATTGTTATTGGGATTATTATTAGCGTTACCCCAGTTTGCTCAGGAACGCAAGTATTCTACTTTTTATGAGCAGAGAGCGACTTTGTTTGAAGAACTTCCGGTTACTTCAAAAGATATTATTTTTTTAGGGAACAGTATTACCAACGGTTGCGAGTGGGCTGAGTTGTTCCAAAATAAGAATGTGAAGAACAGGGGTATCAGTGGAGATATCTGTATGGGGGTATATGACCGTTTGGATCCGATTGTAAAGGGAAAACCGGCAAAGATTTTTTTATTGATCGGTATCAATGATGTTTCTCGGGGAACGTCTGCGGATAAAATTATTTCAGAAATAAGTATGATTGTTCGGAAAATAAAGCAAGAATCTCCAAAAACAAAATTATATTTGCAAAGTGTATTGCCGGTGAATGATTGTTACGGTATGTTTAACGGGCATACATCACGCTGGCAGGTGGTAAAACAAATTAATGATTTGTTGGAACCATTGGCGGTAAAGGAAGGAGCTGCCTATATTGATTTGTATAGTCATTTTGTGGAGAAAGAGACAGGCAAGATGAATCCAGTATATACTAATGACGGATTACATTTATTAGGAAAGGGATACTTGCTGTGGCGTGATATTGTAAAACCTTATGTTGACCAAAAATGAAGAAGACATTAATACTGATTTTATGTTTGTTTCTTTGTACCGTTTCATTTGCACGGAAGCGGGTGAAGGTTGCTTGTGTAGGTAATAGCATTACCTATGGCATAGGTGTATCCGATCCTGATAAGGAGTCCTATCCTGCCCGGTTACAGCAAATGCTGGGTGAAGGGTATACGGTGGAGCGTTTTGGAAAGCCGGGAGCTACGTTGCTGAACAAGGGACACCGGCCTTTTATGCAACAGAAAGAGTTTAAGGATGCATTGGCTTTTGCTGGTGATGTAGTGGTTATTCATTTAGGAGTGAATGATACAGATCCGCGTGATTGGCCCAATTACCGTGATTTTTTTATAGCGGATTATCGTGCACTGATTGATTCGTTCAGAGTGGCGAATCCTGAATGTCGTATTTTGATTGCCCGTCTGACTCCGATTGCCGACCGCCATCCGCGGTTTGAGTCCGGCACACGCGACTGGCATGATGAGATTCAGCTGGCTATAGAAACGATAGCGAAATACGCACAAGTACAGTTGATAGATTTTCATGCACCTTTATATCCATATCCTTTTATGTTGCCCGATGCTGTCCATCCTGATAAGGAAGGTGCGGCTGTCTTGGCAAAAACGGTGTATGAAGGCATAACCGGTGATTTTGGCGGTTTGCAAATGCCGGAAATTTATACGGACAATATGGTATTGCAGCATGGACGTCTGCTGACTATTCAGGGAAAAGCGGATGCCGGTGAGAAAGTAACTGTTTCCATAGACAGGCAGCAACTTCAGGCTGTGACGGGAGCAGATGGAAAGTGGGCGGTGGATGTCCGGCCATTGAAGGCGGGCGGTCCCTATACGCTGACTGTTTCTACAGAAAAACGGAAACTGGTCTATGAAAATGTGTTGGCGGGAGAAGTGTGGCTCTGTTCCGGACAATCGAATATGGAGTTTTATCTGAATTGGAGTGCGACTGCCGCACAAGATGTTCCTCAAGCTGCAAATAGCAATATCCGTTTTTATGATATGAAAGCCCGTTGGCGTACGGATGCGGTGGAGTGGGATGCTTCGGTACTCGATTCATTGAATCATCTGCAATATTATAAGGATACACAGTGGACAGTTTGTTCGCCTGAAACAGCCGGTAATTTTTCGGCGGTGGCTTACTATTTCGGAAAGAAATTGCAGGATAGTTTGCAAGTCCCTGTAGGACTGATTTGCAATGCCATTGGCGGATCTCCTACTGAAGCATGGATAGACCGTAGTACATTGGAATATCGTTTTCCGGCTATCTTACGTAATTGGATGCAGAATGATTTTATCCAAGACTGGGTGCGTGGGCGTGCTGCCTTGAATGTAAAGCAGTCTTCCAATAAATTGCAACGCCATCCTTATGAGCCTTGTTATTTGTATGAATCGGGTATCCGTCCTTTGGAACAGTTTCCGGTCAAAGGCTTTATTTGGTATCAGGGTGAGTCTAATGCCCATAATCGGGAGACTCATGAAAAGTTGTTCAGATTGTTGGTGGAAAGTTGGCGCAAGAATTGGGGGGATGCGGAACTTCCATTCTATTTTGTCCAATTGTCCAGTATAGACCGTCCGTCATGGACTTGGTTCCGTGATAGCCAGCGTCGTTTGATGGCGGAGATTCCTCATATCGGTATGGCTGTCAGTTCAGATAGGGGAGACTCATTGGACGTACACCCCAAACAGAAAAGAGAAGTCGGTGAACGGTTAGCTGCATGGGCTTTGAATAAAACATACGGATATAAAAATGTCATTCCTTCGGGACCGCTTTATAAATCAGTCGTATTTAGTGGAGGTGCGGCTTATATTTCTTTTGATTATGCGGAGAAGTTGTCCACTTCGGATGGGAAACCGGTTCGTACATTCGAAGTGGCAGGTGATGATGGATTATTTTATCCGGCACAGGCTGTTGTTGAAAACGGTAAAATAAAAGTATGGAGTGATAAGGTGAAAGAGCCGGAAACGGTTCGTTACGGATGGCAGCCATTTACCCGTGCCAATCTGGTAAATGGCGCCGGTTTGCCTGCTTCCACATTCCGGGCTGAATAGTATATAAATTAATAAAGATAGGTAAGATGAAGAAAACATTAAAAGTTTTGATGATGTTAGGATGCTTTCCGATGATGCTCAGTGCAAAGGAGTATAAGAAGTCAGAGAGTCTGAGTCTTGATAAGGGATGGGAGTTCGCCCAGGTCGGCCGGAATGAATGGTTGCCGGCTACGGTGCCCGGAACGGTACATCAGGATTTGATTTCTCATAATAAGCTGCCCAATCCATTTTATGGGATGAATGAGCAAAAAGTGCAGTGGGTGGAGAATGAGGACTGGGTCTATAAAACTACTTTTAATGTGACGGATGAGCAACTCTCGCGGGATGCTGCCTTGTTGATTTTGGAAGGATTGGATACGTATGCAGATATTTACCTGAACGGCTCTTTGTTGGAACGTACGGACAATATGTTTGTCGGCTATACTCTTCCGGTAAAAGAGGTGTTGCGGAAGGGAGAAAACCATTTGCAGATTCTGTTTCATTCACCTGTCAAGCAAACGTTGCCCCAATGGGAAACCAATGGCTTTGATTATCCTGCTGATAATGACCATAGTGATAAGCGGGTCAGTATCTATAGCCGTAAAGCGCCTTACAGTTATGGCTGGGATTGGGGAATCCGCTTGGTAACCAGTGGTATCTGGCGGCCTGTGACACTGACTTTCTATGATGTGGCACGCATTGATGATTACTATGTACGTCAGGCTTCGGTAACAAAAGATCTGGCGAAAGTTGAAAACCGCCTGACTGTAAACAGTGTTTCTGCAACTCCTCAGAAAGCGGAAGTAACCGTTGCTTATTCTTATAAGGAGGGTGAAAAGGTAACCGAACAGAAAGAGGTGACATTGCAGCCAGGAACAAACCATATTCTTCTTCCCATAGAGATACGGCAGCCTCATTTATGGATGCCTAATGGTTGGGGGGAACCTGCATTGTATGACTTTGAAGCCGTAATAAAGGTGGATGGTAAAGTGATAGCTTCTCAAAAAGAGCGTATCGGACTCCGTACAATAAAGGTGGTGAAAGAAAAAGACGATCAGGGAGAATCCTTCTATTTTGTAGTCAATGGTGAACCTATGTTTGCCAAAGGCGCGAATTTTATTCCGGATGATGCTTTGCTGCCTAACATTACTGAAGAACGTTACCGCCAGTTGTTCAAGGATGTGAAAGATGCCAATATGAATATGATTCGTGTATGGGGTGGAGGGATTTATGAGGATGATGTTTTTTACCAGGCGGCGGATGAGAATGGAATTTTAGTTTGGCAGGATTTTATTTTTGCCTGCACTACTTATCCGTCCGATCCTGCTTTTATGAAACGGGTAGAGGCCGAGGCGGAATATAATATCAAGCGTTTACGGAACCATGCCAGTCTGGCTATGTGGTGTGGAAATAATGAAATTTATGAAGGTATGCGTTACTGGGGATGGGATAAGAAATACACTGATCCCGGTATTATGGAAGGAATGAAGCAGGGTTATGACAAACTTTTCCGTGAGTTGTTGCCTCGTAAAGTAGCTGAACTTGATCCGGACCGTTTCTATATGCATGGTTCTCCGTACGAGGCCAATTGGGGACGTCCCGAAAGTTGGAAGATTGCCGACAGCCATAATTGGGGTATCTGGTATGGTCAGAAACCGTTTGAAAGTCTGGATACGGAAATTCCGCGTTTTATGAGTGAGTTTGGTTTTCAGGCATTTCCTGAAATGAAGACGATTGCTACTTTTGCCTCACCGGAAGATTATGCATTGGAATCGGAGGTGATGAATGCTCATCAAAAAGCCACTATCGGTAATTTCCTCATCAAGAAGACTATGGGACTGTATTATAAAGTGCCTGAAGATTTCGATCAGTTGGTTTATATGGGTTTGGTTTTGCAGGGGGTAGGAGTGCGCCAGGGTTTGGAAGCCCATCGTCGTAACCGTCCCTATTGTATGGGAACTTTATATTGGCAGCTGAATGACAGCTGGCCGGTCGTTTCCTGGTCGAGCATTGATTATTATGGCAATTGGAAAGCGTTGCATTATCAGGCAAAAAGAGCTTTTGCTCCGGTATTGGTAGATGCTGTCAAGGAAGGGGAGGATTTGAATATTTATGTTATGTCGGACAAGCTGGAAGCGGATAAAGAGGTGACTTTATTGTTGCGTGTGATGGATTTTAATGGAAAAGTTCTGACTAAAAAGAGTATCAAGGGCGAGGTTCCGGCCAATGCTTCCACCTTATATTATAAGGAACCTTATGCGGGTATAACAACAAGTCCTCAAAATACTTTTCTTCTAATGACATTAAAAAATAAGAAAGGTGAGGTTTTATCCGAAGAAATTTATTACTTTAACCACGCAAAAGATCAGGAGCTTCCGAAGACCGAGATCCGCTATAAAGTGAAGCCGATGGATGGAAAATATGAAGTGACTCTGTCTGCCAGACAGCTGGCCAGGGATGTGTTCATAGAGATTCCTGTTCAGGGTGCGAGATTTACTGACAACTTCTTTGACTTGTTGCCGGGACAGACAAAGAAAGTGATTATTACTTCAGATAAACTGAAGAAGAATGAAAAGGTTGATATAACTATTAAGCAATTAAGTGATACTAACTAATCAATTAATATCTATTATGAAAACTTTAATGGGCCTTGCAGGGCTGACAATGGCAGGTTTTATGCTTTTATCCTGTAACACAGAAGTAAAAGAAGCAAATTATCAGATAATTCCGTTACCGCAGGAAATTTCGGTAATGGATCAGGCTGCTCCGTTCATTTTGTCAAATGGAACTAAGATAATGTATCCGGAAGGCAATGAAAAGATGCAAAGGAATGCTGAATTTCTGGCAAGTTATATCAAAGATCTTACCGGAAAGTCATTGGCTGTACAAGCTGGCACAGATGGCAAGGGGATAATCCTGCAATTGGGTGGAAATGCTAAAAATCCTGAAGGATACCAGTTGAAGGTAACCAGCGACCAAGTGGTTATTTCCGGACCTACGGAAGCCGGAGTATTTTATGGCATCCAGACTTTGCGTAAATCTATTCCGGTGGCACAAGGAGTGGATATCGCTTTACCGGCGGTTGAAATCAATGACTATCCTCGTTTCTCTTACCGTGGTGCTCATTTGGATGTTTCCCGTCATTTCTTCCCGGTTGATTCGGTAAAGCGTTTTATAGATATGTTGGCTTTACATAATATGAATCGTTTTCATTGGCATCTTACAGATGATCAAGGTTGGAGAATTGAAATCAAAGGTCTTCCTGAATTGACGGAAGTGGGTTCTAAGAGAACGGAAACCGTTATCGGTCATAACTCGGGAAAATATGATGGAAAGCCTTATGGTGGCTTCTTCACACAGGAAGAAGCAAAAGAAATTGTAGCTTATGCTGCCGAACGTCATATCACGGTTATTCCTGAAATAGATTTGCCGGGGCACATGCAAGCGGCATTGACTGCATATCCTAACTTAGGCTGTACAGGTGGTCCGTACGAAGTATGGAAAATCTGGGGAGTATCGGAAGATGTGCTTTGTGCAGGAAATGATGAAACCTTGAAATTCATAGATGATGTATTGGGAGAAATTATTCAGATTTTCCCGTCAGAATATATTCATGTGGGTGGTGATGAATGTCCTAAAGTGCGTTGGACAAAATGTCCAAAGTGCCAGGATCGTATCAAAGCTTTAGGTATTAAGGCTGACAAGAACCACACGGCAGAGGAAAAATTACAGAGCTTCATTATCAATCATGCGGAAAAATTCTTGAATGACCACGGACGTCAGATTATTGGCTGGGATGAAATTCTGGAAGGTGGGTTGGCTCCTAATGCTACTGTCATGTCATGGCGTGGTGAAGGTGGCGGTATTGAGGCTGCCAAGCAGAAGCATGATGTTATTATGTCACCGAATACTTATTTGTATTTTGACTATTATCAGAGCAAGGATGTGGAACAGGAACCGGAAGCCATTGGCGGTTACTTACCTTTAGAACGTGTGTATAGTTATGAACCTATGCCGGCATCACTGACACCGGAGGAACAGAAATATATTAAAGGTGTACAGGCTAATTTGTGGACTGAGTATATTCCTACATTTAGTCAGGTGGAATATATGGAATTACCACGTATGGCCGCTTTGGCAGATATTCAATGGACAAATCCTGAACATAAGGATTATCAGGATTTCTTGCAGCGTTTGGTACGTATGGTGAAGATATATGATGTATATCAGTATAATTATGCCAAGCATGTGTTTGATGTGACTGCCCGGTTTGAGCCTAATGCGGAAACTGGTACGGTGGATGTTACTTTGTCTACTGTAGACAACTGTCCGGTATATTATACATTGGATGGCACAGATCCCACTACCGCTTCACAGCTTTATACAGAACCGGTGAAGATCAATACAAATTGTACGTTTAAGGCTATGGCTGTCCGTCCTACAGGCAATAGTCGTATTGTGAAAGAAGACATTGCGTTCAGCAAATCGACTTCAAAGAAAATAACAGCTCTACAACCTGTGAACAAGCAATATGAATTTGCCGGTATCTCTACCTTGGTGGATGGTTTGAAAGGAAATAGAAATTATAAGACAGGACGTTGGATTGCTTTTTATAAGAATGATATGGAAGCCGTGATTGATTTCGGGCAGCCGGCTGATTTCAGCAAAGTGACACTTACTACAAATGTGGAGAAGGGTGACTGGATATTTGACGCGCGTTCCATCAGTGTCGCTGTTTCAGAAGACGGTGAGAATTTCAAGCAAGTAGCTTCAGAAGAATATCCTGCAATGACTTTGGATAATCCAAACCAATTATATGAACATGTATTGAGCTTTGAACCTGTGAAAGCACGTTATCTGAAAGTATTGGCAAAGCCGGAATACAATATTCCTTCTTGGCATGGAGGTAAAGGAAATCCTGCATTTCTGTTTGTAGATGAAATTACTGTAGATTAATTGTAAAATCAGTGCTGGTGTTGCGTAGCGTTTGTCCTAAAAGATAGCTGCGCAACACTGCTTGTAAAGAATTTGTAAACTTCACCATGAAAACATGATCAGGAAAATAATATATGGCATTTATGCGATAATAGGCATGATGGTAGTGACTGCTTGTAGCAGTCGGCCGGATGTTTATGAAATATCTCTTGAGAAAATGCAGGGATTTCCTACGGAGGATGCTGGTTTTCTTAAGGGAGTTTCTGCATTATATGCGGGAGTGATTGATGGAAATTTATTAATAGCCGGAGGTTGTAATTTTCCCGATACACCGGCGGCCGATGGCGGGAAAAAAGTCTTTTACCCAGATGTATATATAACCTCTTTGTCAAATGATACGGCTTTTGAGTGGAAGAAAATAGGCCAACTGCCTCAGGCAGCAGCTTATGGAGTCACTATTTCTACTGAAAAAGGGTTAATTTGTGTTGGAGGGACTACGGCAACACACAGCTTGTCTGATGTTTTTCTTTTATCTTTGCAAAAAGACGTTTTGAAAAAGGATACGTTACCATCCTTACCTGCAACTATAGATAATATGGCAGGTGCATTAGTAGGACATTCACTATATATTGTCGGTGGAAATGTAAATGGCATTCCATCCTCGGCCATGTACATGCTTGATCTGTCGGATTTGTCTGGAGGATGGAAAAGAGAAACAGATATTCCGGGTGAACCCAGAGTACAACCTGTTTGCGTGGCGCAAGACGGAATGCTTTTCCAGCTCGCGGTTGCGGCCTTGCAGATCAGAGATTTTGCCTTTGTTCTTCTCCAGCTCTCCACGGAGCTTCATAATTTTCGGGTTCATATCGTTCACTCTCCTTTACGGCAAGCGCCCATAGCGGTAGAAATGGGACTGCCAATAGCTTGAATTTAAGTTTGCATAAGAGATCGGATCTCCGCAGTGGATCATCATATTGTTGCCGACGTAGATACCCACATGGCTGACACCGGGGGTATCATACGTTCCGGTGAAAAACACCAGATCGCCCGGCTTGACGTTGGCAGAGGATACGGGCGTACAGATGTTGCAAAGCCCCTGCGCGCCCAGCCTGCCCACATCCCAACCGGAATGATTGATGACCCAACTGACGAAGCCCGAACAGTCAAACGAGGTGGAGGGGCTGCTGCCGCCCCAAACGTAGGGGTAGCCGAGATACTTTTCCGCTTCCTTGATGATGGCGGCAAATACCTCATCGTCCAGCGCCTCCGGGGGAATGTCGTAGTCGGTATAGCTGCCCTCCACATACTTGCCGATGTAGCCTGAACCGGGGAACAGGTCGGGACGGTTGCCGAGGGTGGCCATATAGGTGGCGTACATTCCGAGCTGTTCTTCGCTCATAATGTAAACGGGAACATGGGAGAGATTGAAGTTTTCCAGCGTGACCGTGCAGATGTAGTAGTCATACGGCACCTGATAGGTGTCCGTATGGGTGTTGCCGTCCGCGTCCGTCCATGTGTCGGTTTCCGTGCGGTATTCCCCCACCACATCCTCGGTCAAAATGTACTGGCGGTCAAAGAGCATTTGGAGCGTACCCTGCACCTCATCCAGCGTCCATTCCCCTTGATGCAGCGCCGTAATCATGGAAATGAGTACATAGGGGTCATGCTCGATGGTGTCCAGATCAAAGTGGTACTCATCGTAGTCATGGGTACTTTCATAGGTGTCGAGGTAGCGCTGAAGCTCTGCTTCCATTTCGCAATACTGCGCTTCCGCGCCCAGCATATCGGCGTCCTGCGATGGATAAGTGCTGGCCGCGATCCCGGAGCCGACGCCATCCATTATCACCGAGCAGGAGGACAGGCCGTTGAGCAGAAATGCCAGCATCAGCAGAATTGCGGCGGCAATGGCAAAGCCGCGCCGGTGTTCCCACACATATTTGCCCGCTTTCTCAGCCTTTTCAGCGGCTTTTTTCGCGGCCTTGGCGGTATTCTCTGCCGCCTTTGCCGTAGTCTGCGCCGCCTGATTGTGCTTGGCAGCGGCATACTGCTTCTTAATTGCCTGCTTCTGCTGCCATTTGGAAACGGGATTGCTGGTGGGGCTGTCGATCTCTGCTTTCTTCTGGAGCGCGTCAAGATTGGCTCGTTCCAGCTTTTTCTCTGCACGGATGGCAGCACGATAAGGCTTGAGCTGATGGGCGCGGTGGGCAGACTGCACCAGCCGCCCGCCGCTCTCCACGGTTTGCTCCATCTTGTGCGCGGCCTCTACGCCTACATTGTCATCCTCGCTCTGCCGCACCTCCCGGTGAACCTGAGAGAGAATGAGGTTGGCGGGGGCATCCTGCACGGCATGGGTCAGCTTTGAGGGCGGCTTTTTCTTATCCACTTCCTCAAAACGGAGCTGCGTTTTGACCTTGCCGGTGGCCGGATCAAAGCCGCGTTCCTTTTTGACCACGGTTTTCTTGGGGATTTTCGCCTGCGCCTTATCCGCCTTGGCCTCCGCTTTTTTCACCCGCTTGATGGGCTTTTTCAGCTTCGGCTCGGCAAGATCGGCGTCGGAAAACTGTAAACGCGGTTCTCTTTTCATGCCGACGCCACCTCTTGCGGTTTGGTGGTCATGACGCGGTACAGCTCGGTGTCCTTCGGGAAGTGGTCAATGAAGGGCAGGATCGTGTTGCCGTAGAACAGCAGCCCCTCGCCCTCGCCGGAGTGGGTCACATAAGAAAGCTGATGCGGCGAAATGTTGAGCTGCTTTGCGAGAATCTGCCGGTCGCCAGCGGCCTGATTGAGCATATAGATGAAATCGCTGTTCTCAAAAATGTTCTCAACCTCGCGGCTGGATAACAGGTCTTTGACATTTTGCGTGATCCCGGTGGGGATGCCGCCCCATTTGCGATAGCGTTTCCAGATTTCGACACTGTACGAAGCCGTCTGTTCCTCCTTCAAAAGAAGATGGAACTCGTCAAGATAGTAGCGGGTCGTTTTATGGGCGGCGCGGTTGATGGTCACACGGTTCCAGACCTGATCCTGCACCACCAGCATCCCGATTTTTTTGAGCTGCTTGCCCAGCTCCTTGATGTCATAGCAGACGATGCGGCTGTTCACATCCACGTTCGTGTGATGGTTGAACACATTCAGAGAACCGGTGACGTAGATTTCCAAAGCGGTGGCGATGTACTGCGCTTCCTTTTCATCCTGCGCACGGAGGGCGTTATACAAGTCCTCCAGCAGCGGCATATTCTCCGGTTTCGGGTCATTGAGGTAGTCCCGGTAGACGATGCGAACGCAGCGGTCGATGATGGTCTTTTCCACAGGGGCAAGCCCATCCTTGCCGCCGACGATCAGCTCGCACAGCGACAGAATGAAGTCGGATTTCAGGCTCAGCGGGTTATCATCGTCGCTGTAATCCAGATTCAAGTCCATCGGATTGATATAGCAGGGCGAACCGTCGTAGCCCTTGCCGGTGGGCGACAGCTTAATGACCTGACCGTGCAAACGCTCCACCAGCGGTGTATATTCGCCCTCCGGGTCACAGATGATGATGTCATCCTTGGGGCAGATGAGAAACGCATTGGTGATCTCACGTTTTGCCGAAAACGACTTGCCGCTGCCGGGAGTGCCTAAAATCAGGCCGTTGGGATTTTTCAGCAGCTTCCGGTCTACCATGATAAGGTTGTTGGAAAGAGCGTTGATGCCGTAGTACAGCGCCTCCGAACCGTTCTGAAATAGCTCCTGCGTGGTGAAGGGGAC
>ENA-OOQO01001363-OOQO01001363.1-human-gut-metagenome-genome-assembly--contig:-NODE-1363-length-12133-cov-2.280924_pt1 | contig 12133 bp, 10 predicted proteins | sample MGYA00241088_ERZ501162 | MGnify/ENA primary metagenome ERZ501162 (study PRJEB25962, sample SAMEA2042497) | human gut metagenome | biome: human gut; feature: human-associated habitat; material: faeces... | reverse complement strand
TGCTTTTATATTCTGCATTTTTAACTCCGTTTTACGCACAATAAAGTGTTTTATATATAAATATTTTAACATACTTAACTTTGTGCGGCAAATAAAACAATATAATAACTTGTACTTGCCAAAAATTTGGTATATAATTTAGAAAAAGTATTGTAAGTGATACTTATTGATATTTACATAATACAAGGAGGAGTCAGTAATCATGGCATTTATTGACACAATTAAAGAAAAAGCTAAGGCAGACAAGAAGACTATTGTATTGCCAGAATCTATGGATAAGAGAACATATGAGGCTGCTGAGAAGATTTTAAAGGAAGGTATCGCTAATCTTATTATTATCGGTACACCTGAAGAAATCGCTGAGAACGGCAAGGGTTATGATATTTCAGGTGCAACAGTTGTTGATCCTTTTAACGACCCTAACAAGCAGAAGTATATTGATAAGTTTGTAGAATTAAGAGCTAAGAAGGGTGTTACACCTGAGCAGGCTAAAGAGATGATGGAGAAGGATTACATGTACTATGCATGTCTTATGTGCAAGTGCGGTGATGCTGATGGTGCTGTTTCTGGTGCATGCCATTCAACAGGTAACACAATCAGACCAGCTTTACAGCTTCTTAAATGTAAGCCGGGCGTAAGCAGCACATCAGGCTTCTTCCTTATGGAAGTTCCTGATTGTGAACTTGGTGAGAATGGTCTTTTCGTATTTGCAGACTGTGCTGTTAATATTGACCCTGATTCAGAACATCTTGCTGAGATTGCAGCTTTATCAGCTCAGTCATTCGAGATGTTTGTTGGAAAGCCTGCTAAGGTTGCTATGCTTTCATTCTCATCATATGGCAGTGCAAAGCATGAGAGAGTAGATCTTGTTTCAGAGGCTACAAAGATTGCTAAAGAGAAATATCCAGAACTCGCTGTTGACGGAGAACTTCAGTTAGATGCTGCATTAGTTCCAGAAGTAGCTGCATTAAAGGCTCCAGGTTCACCAGTTGCCGGCAAAGCTAATACATTAGTATTCCCTTCACTTGAAGCAGGAAATATTGGATACAAGCTTGTTCAGAGACTTGCAAAGGCTGAGGCTTATGGTCCTGTTCTTCAGGGTCTTTCAATGCCTGTTAATGACCTTTCAAGAGGATGTTTCGCTGATGATATCGTTGGTACAGTAGCTTTAACAGCAGTACAGGCTCAGATGTCAAAGTAATTTACAAAGACATTATTTAAAAAGCAATTAGTAAAAGTATTATTTAAGGAGAATTTTTTAAATATGAACATTTTAGTATTAAACTGTGGAAGCTCATCACTTAAATACCAGTTGATTAACATGGATGATGAGAGCGTAATTGCAAAAGGTCTTGTAGAAAGAATCGGTATTGAAGGTTCTATTCTTACACATAAGCCAACAGGCAAAGACAAATATGTTGTTGAGACACCTATGAAGGATCACAACATTGCTGTAAAACTTGTACTTGACGCTCTTATGGATGCAGAACATGGCGTTATTAAGTCAACAGACGAAATCGCTGCTGTAGGTCACAGAGTTCTTCATGCAGGCGAGAAATATATCGAGTCATGTATCGTTACAGAAGATGTTAAGAAAGTTGTAAGAGAGTGCTTCGATTTGGGACCTCTCCACAATCCGGCTAACTTAATTGGTATTGAGGCTGATGTGGCTGTATGGGATACAGCATTCGGTGGAACAATGGAGCCAAAGGCATATCTTTATGCTATTCCTCGTGAATATTATGAGAAATATGGCGTAAGAAGATATGGTTTCCACGGAACAAGCCACAGCTTTGTATCTAAAGAAACTATCAAGTTTGCTAATCTTAATCCAGAGACAGCAAAAGTTATTGTTTGCCACCTCGGTAACGGTGCTTCAATTTCAGCATCAATCGGCGGCAAGTGTGTAGATACATCTATGGGTCTTACTCCGCTTGAAGGACTTATCATGGGTACACGTTCAGGTGATCTTGACCCTGCAATTATTGAATATCTTTGCAACCATGAGAATTTAACTGTAAGCGAGATGCTTAATATTCTTAATAAAAAGTCTGGTGTTCTTGGCATGTCAGGCGGTATTTCATCTGACTTCAGAGACCTTAATGCTGCAGCTAACGAAGGCAATGAGATTGCTAAGGTTACACTTGAGGCATATGCTTACAGAGTTGCTAAGTACATCGGTTCTTACACAGCAGCAATGAATGGTGTAGATGCAATCACGTTTACAGCAGGTGTAGGTGAGAACGCAGCATGGTTAAGACCAATGGTTTGCAAGTATCTTGGATTCCTCGGAGTTAAGCTTGATGAAGCCGCTTCTGAGAAGGCTTGTGGCGTTGAAGGTATTATTTCAACAGCTGATTCAAAGGTTAAACTTTGTGTAATTCCTACTAATGAGGAACTTGCTATTGCAAGAGAGACATTAGCATTAGTTAAATAATTTTGTCTGACAAATTTTTTATAAATTTTGTTTAATAAATTAAATATTTTGTTGACAAATATTGTAGCGGTGCGTATAATAGACAAAGTGTGGTAAACGTAATTGCGTTATGCTTTGACTTTTACGCACCGTATATAGTGTGAATTGGAGACAATTATGCTAATTGATTTAAGAAAGCTTCTATCCGGTACAGAGGATGAACTTACAGTCAGTGCCTGTCTTGATATGGACAAGTTCGATGACGGTTTGAACAGTTATGAGATTGTAAGTAAAGAGCCGTTTGAATTAAAGATTGTGAAGGTCGGCAAGTCCAAGCTTCATATTATCTGCAGTGGTTCGGTTGATATGAATATTCCCTGCGACAGATGCCTTAAATCTGTATTGACAAGCGTCAGTTTTGATATTGATGATACTGTTGAGATGGAAGAGAATGCATCTGAGGATGAAGAGCCAGAAGAAAAAGACTATATTGATGGATACAGCCTCGACGTTGACAGACTTGTTTTCGGCGAATTATTGTTATCCATGCCAGGGAAAGTCTTATGTAAAGATGACTGCAAGGGATTATGTCCTGTTTGCGGAACAGATTTGAATGTCACTGAATGTGATTGTGAAAAGGAATCCCTGGATCCCAGAATGTCTGTTTTCAAAGATATTTTAAACAATTTTAAGGAGGTGTAACCTATGTCAATTTGTCCTAAGAATAAATCTTCAAAGGCTAGAAGAGATAAGAGAAGAGCTAACTGGAAAATGAGTGCTCCTAATCTTGTAAAGTGCAGCAAGTGTGGTGCTTTAATGATGCCTCACAGAGTTTGCAAGTCTTGTGGATCATACAACAAGAAAGAAATTATCACTGTTGATTAATTTTTTTCTTACGTTTATAAATGCCGGGTTGTGTCTGTATGGATATGACCCGGTTTTTTTGTTATAAAAGGTAGGAAGGTGTGTCTGTTTATGATATACTTTTATTTAAAAAAGTATTGCTTATATATATAAAAAGTGATATACTGTTTTCATTGAAATGATTATGGATTATATAAAAGAAAATATGCAAACAAATTATAAAGGTGTGACAGAAACGGAAGGTGTTTTATGATAAAAAAGGAATTGATTGAAAATTTCAGAAAACAGGCTGATTTTATTGCTTTGAATAAATTAAAAAATGGTGATAAAAAGAAGCAGACACAGATTCTTAATAAAGAAATAAAAAAATATTGCGAATTGCTAATTAAAGAGGAAATTGGGAAATATCTGGATTGCAGTGAACAGGATAATTCAGTGTTATTGAATCAAATACTTTTGATTACATATGCATCATATGTTGTTATGTTGGAAGCAAGACATAAGTTATGGAATTATGAATATATGTCATTCACACGACGTATAGGGGAATTATGGGAAGTGTTTTGTAAAATACCGTTTTATTATCCGTTAAAAGAATTGGAAATAATCGCAGCACCAAAGTATAAAAAAGTGCAGGAAAATTTTGAAAATAAGTCATTTGAGTACATAGATTCGCTTGCAATAGATGAAACGCAGAAAAGAATATTAAAATATTATTATTCAATACCATGGAGAATGCTTGATAGCGGAAATATAAAGCTTGAACTTGATTTGCATTTCAGGCAGAATGGACAGGATTATAATTGTGATTTTAAAAGTGGATTTGGCTCAAATGAAAAAGGAAATGTAAACAGGATATTACTGGTCGGCAGTTTTTATAAAAATATAAATGACAGACAGAGGGCAGTTCTTTTTGTGAGACAGGAAGAAAAGAAAAACAATCATTATCTACAGACATTAAAACAATCACCGTTCTGGGAGTGTTATTGTTCGGATGAATGCTATAAAAAGATAGAGTATTTTACAGGGTTTGATATAAAAAAATGGATTGATGATAATATTGATTGGGAAAATGATATAAGTAATAATTTCAGGGATTATTTAAAAGAGAACGGACTTATAGAGTATCTTAAATGGTAGATGATGCTAAAGAAAGGTTATATATGAAAGATTTATATTGTTCATATTATACGGAATCAGATGAAATTACATCATATATGATTTCAAAATTAAATATTAAAGATAATGATATTATACTTGAACCTTCGGCTGGTGAGGGGATTTTTATTGATGGTATAATAAATCAACAGAAGAATATTCAGATTGATGCTCTTGATATTAATGAGAAAGCCGTAAATATTTTAAAAAAGAAATATTTGGATATGCCAAATGTAAGAGTAAGGCTTACAGATACATTATTAGACAGACAGCTTGATATGTACGCAGACAGACAGTTGTGGCTTAAAATTACCGATACGTTGGAAGATAAAGAACTTGATTATATATCGGATAAAGGTGGCTATTATGATAAAATAATAGGAAATCCTCCGTATGGAGCATGGCAGGATTATGATAAACGTAAAATTCTGAAAAAAAAATATAAGGGTCAGTATGTAAAAGAGACATATACATTGTTTTTGTACAGATGTATATTTTTGCTTAAAAAAGGAGGAAAATTGTCTTTTATAATACCTGATACATTTCTTTTTTTGAACATGCATAAGAGTCTCAGGGAGTTTTTGCTTAAATCGACTAAAATAGAAGAAATTCTTATATTTCCTTCAAATTTTTTCCCGGGAGTGAATTTTGGATATTCCAATTTATCTATTATTACTCTTGAAAAAGACGATTGTGAGAGTGTAAAAGATAATGATGTAAAGATTTTTACGGGATTTAACACTGTGCGTGAGTTGGGTAGGATTGATGAAAACAGTGAAAATTTGCAGTGTTTTTGTTATAAACAGAGTGATATATTAAAAAATGAAAATTATAAGTTTATTATAACGGATAATTCCAAAATTGCGATTATAAATGATTCAAAAGTTAGAATCGGAGATGTTGCCGATGTTGTGACAGGTTTTTATTCGGGAAATAATAAAGAGTTTATATGTGCCAAAAGTAAAGAAATTAAAGGTGCCCAAAATTACAGAATGGTTGACTGTGATAAAATATATGATTGCTATGATTTAACAGGAATAAAAAATGTGGCAGAAGGATATGTGGCATATGTTAAGGGGTCTTCCGATACAAGATATATCAGGAAAGAAGATGAATGGTATGTACGCTGGGATAAAGAGACTGTCGATTTTTATATAAAAGATAAAAAAGCAAGATTTCAAAATTCAAAGTTTTATTTTAAAACAGGCATAGCAATTCCAATGGTTAAGTCTAAACAGATAAAAGCAACTTTGATGAGAAACAGAGTGTTTGACCAATCAATTGTCGGTATATTTCCAAAGGAAAAAGATAAAATTTATTATATGCTGGCGTTGATGAATTCTAATGTAATCAATAAACTGCTTCATATTATTAATCCCACAGCTAATAATTCGGCTAATTATATAAAACAGCTGCCATATAGAGAGCCTGGCTATGAGATGTTGATGAAAATAAATTCGAATGTCGTAAAAATATTAGATATGAATCCGGAAACTGATATTGATAAAATTGAGGCAATTAATGAAGAAAACAATAAAATATTTGATTTGTTATATCAAGATATATTGTAAAATATATTACATATGTGCAAGTGCGTCAGCTTGATTTTAAAACAAATTTATAGTATATTAAAAGGCGATTGATATTTTTATATTTTAAGAATGGAGATAAATAATGTCAGATATATGCAGAGTAGCACTTGATGCGATGGGTGGAGATAATGCACCCGGTGAAGTCGTAAAGGGTGCAGTTGAAGCAACTAAAAAAGAAAATGATATTCACGTGGTTCTTGTCGGTAAAGAAGCAGCAATACAGGCAGAACTGGATAAATATGATTATAGCAAAGAACTGATTGAAGTTGTTGATGCGGCTGATGTCATAGAGACAGGTGAACCGCCTGTTATGGCTGTAAGACGCAAGAAAGAATCTTCACTTGTAAAAGCAATGTATCTTGTAAAAGAAGGAAAGGCAGATGCATTTGTCTCAGCAGGAAGTTCTGGTGCAATACTTGTAGGTGGTCAGACAATTGTAGGCAGAATCAAGGGCGTTGAACGTCCTCCGATGGCACCGCTTATTCCTACAGCAACAGGAGTGTCACTTCTTGTTGACAGTGGCGGTAATGTCGACGCAAGACCTAGCTTCCTTGTTCAGTGGGCTAAGATGGGTTCTATTTATATGGAGAACATCCTGGGAATAAAGAATCCGAGAGTTGCTATTGTAAATATCGGTCTTGAAGAAGAAAAGGGCAATGCACTTGTAAAGGAAACCTATCCTTTATTAAAGGAATGTAAAGATATTAATTTTATAGGAAGTATAGAAGCAAGAAATATTCCTAAGGGAGATGCAGATGTTATTGTATGTGATGCATTTGTTGGAAATGTAATATTAAAGCTTTACGAGGGAACAGCTTCTACACTGATAAAGAAGATTAAAGGTGCGATGATGTCAAGCTTTAAGACTAAGATAGGTGCACTTTTAATAAAGAAATCGCTTAAAGAGGAGTTAAAGACTCTTGATGCGACAGAGTACGGCGGAGCACCACTGATAGGTCTTAACGGCCTTGTGGTTAAGGTTCATGGCAATGCCACATCAAAAGAGATTGGCAATGCACTTATACAGTGTGTTAAATTTAAAAAACAAAAAATTAATGAAAAGATTACAGCTTCACTTAATGTTGAAGAGTAATATAGGAGGTTTATCATGGAATTTGAGAAGATTCAGAAAATTATTGCGGATGTATTAAACATCGAACCTGAGAAGATTACAATGGAGTCAGCATTTGTTGATGACCTTAATGCAGATTCACTTGATGTATTGCAGATAGTAATGGGAATTGAAGATGAGTTTGACATTAAGATTCCTGATGAAGCAACAGAGAAGATTGTTACTGTTGCAGATGCAGTAAACGAGATTAAGTCAGCAGTTAAATAATGTGAACGGGCTGTCTTATATGACAGCCCGATTTTTTTAGCCACAAAGGCAGAATGGAGATTAATGTGAAAAACAACTCTGATTTAAAAGAATTCCAGAACAGAATTGGTTATCATTTTAATGATGAAAAGTATTTGAAAACAGCACTTACACACAGTTCATTTGCTAATGAAGTCAAGATGAGAAAAGTAAACGATAACGAGAGACTTGAATTTCTTGGAGATGCGGTTCTTGAACTTACCTCAAGCGATTACATATATAAAAACCATTCCGAGATGAATGAAGGTTCTATGACAAGACTCAGAGCAAGTATAGTATGTGAGCCTACACTTGCACTCTGTGCGAGGGCATTCGGATTAGATGAGTTTATAATGCTTGGAAAAGGTGAGGAACTTACCGGAGGACGCAAGCGTGATTCAATAGTTTCAGATGCATGTGAGGCTGTAATTGGTGCGATTTATCTTGACGGTGGTTTTGCTAGTGCAAAAGAATTTATCACGAAGTTCATATTAAATGATCTTGATAATAAAAAACTCTTTTATGATAGCAAAACTATCTTACAGGAGGTAGTTCAGGCTAACGGAATTGAAGTAAAGTATGAAATGATAGGCGAAAAAGGACCTGAACATGATAAAATATTTGAAGTGTGTGCAAGTGCAGGAGATTTATTTAATGTAAAAGCAGAGGGACACACAAAAAAGGCCGCACAGCAGAAAGCGGCATATAATGCACTTATTCTGCTTAAAGAGCAGGGTGTTGATATTAACCCGAAGGGAAAAAGATAGATGTATTTAAAAAGTATAGAAGTCCAGGGCTTTAAGTCATTTGCCAACAAAATAGTTTTTGACTTCCACAATGGTATTACAGGCATTGTTGGACCGAATGGTTCAGGAAAGAGTAATGTTGCTGATGCTGTAAGATGGGTTCTCGGTGAACAGAGTGCGAAGCAGCTTCGAGGTGCAAAGATGGAAGATGTCATATTTGCCGGAACAGAAGCGAGAAAGCCTGTAGGATATGCTTATGTTTCAATAACACTAGATAATTCAGATCATGCACTTGCTGTCGATTATGATGAAGTAACAGTTACACGTAAAGTATTCCGTTCTGGTGAGAGCGAATACCAGATGAACGGACATGCGTGCCGTCTGAAAGATATTACAGAGCTTTTCTATGATACAGGTATCGGTAAAGAAGGATATTCTATTATCGGTCAGGGTCAGATTGATAAAATATTAAGTGGTAAGCCTGAGGAGAGAAGAGAACTCTTTGATGAGGCTGCAGGAATTGTAAAGTTTAAGAGAAGAAAAGCTGCAGCGATAAAAAAACTCGAACACGAACGGGATAATCTTGTCCGTGTGAACGACATTTTGTCAGAACTTGAAAAGCAGGTAGGTCCATTAGAGAAGCAGTCAGAAAAAGCGAGGGAATACCTCAGGTTAAAAGAAGATTTAAAGACAAGAGATGTCAATGCATTTCTTCTGGAAAGCGATAAAATCCGCGAAGATTTGACAGCGGTCAATGAAAAGATAAGTATTGCTGAAAATGAACTTTTGCAGGCAAATGCTGAGTATGAGAGCACAAGAGCAGAATATGATTCAATTGAATCAAAGCTTTCAGAAGTTAATGGCAGGATAGAATCAGTAAATACAGAACTTTCAGATACAGAAGTTGAAAAACAGCGTCTTGAAGGTCAGATAAATGTATTTGCTGAACAGATAAAAACGATTGAAGCCGGAAACAGACATTTTTCAGAGCGAATTGCTGATATAGACAAAGATATAGAGCAAAAAAACAAGTCACTTGAAGATGTAATAAATCAGAAAGATGCTTTGAAAGACAGTTTGGCTGAGTTTGAAGAAAAACAGGCTGAAAATGACAGAAAGCATGAAGAAATAACTGCACAGATAGAAGATATTTCATCTAAGATTGATGCAAACCAGAATAAAATCTATGATATTTTAAATGAAAAATCTAATATAAATGCCGATAACCAGCGTTTCAAGACAATGCTCGAACAGCTGAATATTAAAAAAGCAGAGTTAAGCAGCAGGATAATCCAGGGCAAAAGTCAGGAAAATGCACAGGATTCAGTGATTTCTTCTTTGGAGAATAAGCTTAAAGAAACAGAAAATACTATTGCTGAATATACATTATCAATAGAACATAAAAATGCTGCTGTTGCTGATAACAAGCAGAAAATTGCTGATTTAAACAGTGCGGCAGACAAATTTTCACAGCAGTATCACCGTGAAAAATCAAGACTTGAGTCGTTAATCGCAATCACAGAAAAATACGACGGTTACGGTAACAGCATAAGAAAGATTATGGAACTGAAATCTGAAAATGAGGGAATAATCGGTGTTATTGCGGATATAATCAAAGTCGAAAAGAAATATGAGACTGCGATTGAGACGGCTCTTGGCGGAACAATCCAGAATATTGTAACTGATAATGAAAATACAGCAAAAAACCTTATTGCATATCTTAAAGAAAATAAATTTGGACGGGCAACATTTCTTCCTTTATCGTCAATATCGGGAAGAAATACAATAGAAAAAGAGCCGTGCATGAATGAAAAAGGTGTTATAGGTGTTGCGAGCAGCCTTGTAAGAATTTCGTTTGAGTATGAAAATCTGGCAAAGTACCTTCTTGGAAGAATTCTTGTTGTTGATAATATTGATAATGCACTTGCTATTGCAAGAAAATATAAACATTCTTTAAGAATCGTTACGCTTGAAGGCGAACAGTTAAATCCGGGTGGTTCAATGACCGGTGGTGCATTTAAGAATGCGGGAAATCTTCTCGGACGACGCCGTGAGATTGAAGAGTTAAAAGTTAATACTACAAATGTCAATAAGCAGTTTAATGATACAAAAAATGAGATAGCTGAGTTAAGAAAGCTTGTTGCATCAATAAGAGAAGAACTTGATGTGCTTAATAAGCAGATGCGAGAGGCACAGCTTAATAAAAATACAGTCCAGTTAAATCTCAAACAGGCACTTTCAAAGAAATCAGAGATTATTGATTCATACAAAGATTCGCAGATTCAGGTTGCTGAGATAGGAAAAGAGATAGAATCTGTATTACAGCAGCAAAGTCTTGTGAGTGGTAATCTTGAGAACTTAAACAGTTCTACAGAAAGTTCACAGAAAGAGATTGATGAGCTTACATCACTTCTTGAGAGCAAAAAACAGGAAGAGGCAAAACATCTTACTGATTCAGAGCATGTTAAGATAGAATATTCTTCGCTTTTGCAAAAAGAAAGCTTTATAGATGAAAATAAGTCACGTCTTGAGAGTGAAATAAGCCGTCTTAATCAGGAAAAAGAAGAAATAAAGCAGAAACAGGAACTTACAGCTGGAGATGTCAAGTCAAAGCAGGCAGAGATAGAAGATGTTAATATTTTAATTAAAAATGCAGCAAAAAAGATTTCAGAATGCAGTCTTGAAATTACCAAGCTTAAAACACAGCGTGACGCAATGAATTCAAGCCATAAAGTGTTCTTTGAAAAACGTGAAAAGCTTAACGAACATATAACTGATCTTGACAAGGAAGTTTACCGTCTTAATTCTGGTAAAGAAAAACTTGAGGAGAGCAGTGATTCAATTACAGATTATATGTGGAGTGAGTACGAGCTTACTTATAGTTATGCATTGGAACTTAAAAATCCTGAATTTGATAATCTTTCATCATTAAAGAAGGAAATACATTCTCTTAAAACTGCCATTAAAAATCTGGGTGATGTAAATGTTAATGCGATTGAGGAATACAAAGAAGTAAATGAGCGATATATTTTCTTAAAGGGCCAGCATGATGACCTCATTGAAGCGGAAAGCTCGCTTACACAGGTGATTGAAGAGCTTGACAATGGCATGCGTGTCCAGTTCGCACAGAAGTTTGAGGAAATTAAAAAAGAATTCGATAAAGTATTTAAAGAACTTTTCGGAGGCGGACGTGGAACGATTGAACTTGTTGAAGGTGATGATATTCTTGAAGCAGGAATTGTTATTATTTCACAGCCGCCCGGAAAGAAACTGCAGAATATGATGCAGCTTTCAGGTGGAGAAAAAGCACTCACGGCTATAGCACTTTTATTTGCAATTCAGAATCTTAAACCGTCGCCATTCTGCCTTCTTGATGAGATTGAAGCCGCACTTGATGATTCAAATGTAGGAAGATTTGCTAATTATCTTCATAAGCTTACAAAGCATACGCAGTTTATTGTAATTACACACAGACGTGGTACAATGTCGGCAGCGGACAGGCTTTATGGTATAACGATGCAGGAAAAGGGTGTATCTACACTTGTATCAGTAGATTTAATTGCAAATGATTTGGACAAAGATAATAAAAAGGAGTAGTATGGGATTATTCAGTAAATTAAAAGAAGGATTAACAAAGACAAGAAACAATATTGTCTCAGGTATTGATTCGGTGTTTTCGGGATTTTCAAAGATTGATGATGATTTTTATGACGAACTTGAAGAGACACTTATAATGGGTGATATCGGCGTTCGTGCAACAGAAGAGATTATCGAAGATTTAAAGGAAAAAGTTAAAGAAAATAAAATAAAACAGCCTGAGGAATGTAAGCATCTTCTCATTGAAACAATCAAAGAAAAGATGAATCTTGGCGAAAATGCCTATGATTTTGAAAATAAGCAGTCTATAGTAATGCTTATTGGCGTAAATGGTGTCGGAAAAACTACTTCTGTAGGCAAACTTGCCGGTCTGTTAAAGGCACAGAATAAAAAAGTTATTATG
>ENA-OOQO01001340-OOQO01001340.1-human-gut-metagenome-genome-assembly--contig:-NODE-1340-length-12298-cov-2.370742_pt1 | contig 12298 bp, 10 predicted proteins | sample MGYA00241088_ERZ501162 | MGnify/ENA primary metagenome ERZ501162 (study PRJEB25962, sample SAMEA2042497) | human gut metagenome | biome: human gut; feature: human-associated habitat; material: faeces... | reverse complement strand
CTCATACCATTTCCGACACCGACTGCGAATCCGACCAATAATTCAAAAATCGCCGCACATGCACCTATTGCTGCAAGGGATCCTTCATTTAAAGTATTACCGACTATGTATGTATCAATTGTATTGTAAAGCTGTTGAAAGAGATTTGAAAATAAAAATGGAAGTGAAAAAATAACAAGCGATTTAAATACATTGCCTTTTATTAAATCTATACTTCTGTTCATTAATCTAAAGTCCTTTCTTTAAAATATAAAAGAGTAACATCCGCTGCAGATGTTACTCTTCATTGTCATAATTAAAACAGATTATTTTGTACCGAATATTCTGTCTCCGGCATCTCCGAGTCCGGGACAAATATATGCATTTTCATTAAGTTCTCTGTCCAAATTACCAACAAAAATCTTAACATCCGGGTGTTCTTCACTTAATCTCTTAAGTCCTTCCGGTGCTGCAATAAGGCACATAAATGTTATATCCTTACCACCCTTCTCCTTTATGAGGTTAATTGCATCTACCGCAGACCCTCCTGTTGCAAGCATAGGATCTACAACAAATATCTTACGCTGGTCAATAGGGTTAGGCAATTTACAGTAATACTCATGTGGTTCATGTGTCACTTCGTCCCTGTACATACCTATATGTCCTACCTTGGCAGCCGGCATCAGTGTGAGAAGTCCTCCTACCATACCAAGACCTGCTCTGAGGATAGGAACAATAGCCTGCTTCTTACCTGCAATAACAGGACACTTTGCTCTCTCGATAGGAGTCTCAACATCTATTTCTTCTATCTCAAGTCCACGCAATGCCTCATATCCCATAAGCACGGCAATTTCCTCAACCAAAGCCCTGAATTCATTAGTTCCTGTGGTCTTCATCCTAAGCATGGTTATCTTATGCTTAATAAGAGGATGGTCACATATTGTAATATTCTCATTTCCGTTATACATAATTAATTCCTTTCAGTTACTCAATATATAATATATTTTATAGCCTGAAGTGTTTTTTTTCAACCAAAAGATGTTAAATGGAAAAACTTATCTTTTCTTTTTATGATGCTCAATTTTTCTTGGCGGAATAAGGCATCTGCCTCCAAATCCGATAAGGTCCTGTCTTTTTTCTTTTATAAGGGCTTCCTTTACAAGTTCATAGTTAGATGGTTCTTTGTATTGTATAAGTGCCCTCTGCATTGCCTTTTCGTGAGGATTTCTGGCAACATACACCGGCTCCATCGTCCTTGGATCAACTCCGGTATAATACATACATGTGGAAATCGTTGACGGCGTTGGATAAAAATCCTGTACCTGTTCCGGCATATATCCGATATCCCTTACATATTCTGCCAGTTTAATCGCATCTTTAAGTGTTGAACCCGGATGTGACGACATAAGATATGGTACAAGATACTGTTTAAGTCCAAGTTCTTCATTAATATGCTCACACTCTTTAACGAATTTCTCATATACATCATTACCCGGTTTACCCATTAATTTCAGAACGTTATCCGACACATGTTCAGGTGCAACCCTTAACTGCCCGCTCACATGGTATTTACATAATTCCCTGATAAATGTATGGTCTTTATCGGCGATGGCATAATCAAATCTGATTCCCGAACGTACAAATACTTTTTTCACTTTAGGTATTTTTCTCAATTCCCTTAAAAGGCTAATGTAATCCTTGTGGTCTATTTTCATATTCTTACAAGGTTCAGGAAAAAGACATTGCTTATTTTTGCATGCCCCATGCTCCATCTGTTTACTACAGGCGGGCTGTCTGAAATTGGCGGTAGGTCCGCCCACATCATGGATATATCCTTTAAAATCAGGCTCTTCAGTCATTGCCTTGGCTTCTTCAATTATTGACTCATGGCTTCTTGTCTGGAGTATACGTCCCTGATGAAATGTAAGGGCACAAAACGAGCAGGAGCCAAAACATCCTCTGTTGCTTGTTATGCTGAACTTGATTTCAGAGATGGCGGGCACACCTCCGTCTTTTTCATATACAGGATGATATGTATTCATATAAGGCAGGGCATATACATCATCCATCTCAATCTGTGTGAGGGGTTTGGCAGCAGGATTCTGAACCACATAAATCCCCTTGTCATAAGGCTCTACAAGTCTTTTACCTGTAAATGGGTCCGTATTCATATACTGTATATTAAAACTTCTTGCATAATTAAGCTTGTCAGCCTTAAGGTCTTCATAAGAAGGCAGCATCTCATAGTCATACACATTTTCAATTTCTTTTGTCTTATATACAGTCCCATCAATAAATGTAACGTCTTTTACATCAAGTCCCGAATCAAGTGCTTCCGCTATTTCAACAATGGAATGTTCTCCCATTCCATAAGAAATAATATCTGCCTGTGAGTCAAGAAGAATTGACCTTTTAAGGCTGTCGGACCAGTAATCATAATGTGCAAGCCTTCTTAGACTTGCTTCAATTCCTCCGATTATAATCGGACTGTCTTTATATAATTTTTTTATAAGATTGCAGTACACAACCGTGGCATGGTCAGGTCTTTTCCCTATAACCCCGCCCGGTGTATAGGCATCTGTTTTTCTTCTTTTCTTTGAAACCGTGTAATGATTTACCATAGGATCCATATTGCCGCCGGATACAAGAAAGCCAAGCCTTGGTCTCCCAAAAACATTTATGCTTTCCTCATTTTTCCAGTCAGGCTGGGCAATTATTCCCACCTTAAACCCTCTTGATTCAAGAACCCTGCTGATTATCGCAGGTCCGAACGACGAATGGTCAACATAGGCATCACCTATTACATAAGTAAAATCCACCTGTTCCCATCCTCTTTTCTTCATATCTTCCTTTGATATAGGTAAAAAATCTTTCATATAATCTCCATTCAGTCAAACATACCCAGACTGTCATAATACATAAGAACAAGCTTTGTTACTTCGTCATAGTTATACTCTGCTTTATAATAATTCATTGATGAGCCGGTTATTGTATCCTCAACCTTCGCAACCCAGTCCATTGATTCAAAAGTCCTGTCCTTTGCTACAAGCTCCTCAACATTTTTTTTATATACTTCAAAGTCATTTTTCAGAATAATCTCGTCAAAGTTATCCATGTTCTTATCGTCCGCAACATACATATAATCATTCCAGATATATGCCGCAACACTTATATAACCCGCATACTGCAAAAAAAGATCATCGCTTTCAATACAGGTTATGAACGACATATAATTTGCTTCATCTTCATATATATATCCTTTCAGGTGGGAAAGCTCGTGACACACCGTATATGCGTATGCCAGATCATTCATATACACAGAATAATTTGCTTCCATGGTAAAAGGATAATACTCTCCGATAAGTTCCTGCTTATATGCTATATAACTGAAAAGAAAAGGCTTTGCGTCGGGTGTATATCCACGGTATCTTTTATTAGTCCCAGCCATTTTTTTAACCGCAAGACTGATTGCTTTATCTATATCCCCGTTATATACGGCCTCTCCATTTTCATTACGTTCTATCTGTTTTGAAAGCTCGTTGCATTTATTCACAACATACTCACATACTTCCTTTAACTCTGAAGTGCCGTATTCCCTGCATCTGTCACTTATTTTGGAACATCTGTAAAGAGCTGAGCAGTTAAGCGTCATAATAAGCCCCGTAACAAGTACAATAATTAAATTAACCTTATAGAAACAGACCGCTCTCCTTTTAAATCCTGTCTTACGATGTAAAAATATTAAAAGTATACCCAATACCAGTGCAGCAATTACTATCATCACTGCTGCTATAATCAGGACCCCGCCTACCGAAAAAGGAAAAATACCGGTTATGCGTCCATAGGTATTCGACCATACAAAAAAAATATTATCCACATAAAAATCACATACCGCCCTGATTCTTGCAAGGATATTACATATAATTATTACCCCGGAAAGTATAATAACGCTTTTCCAATAAGGTGTTAATTTTCTTTTGTTATTTTTTTCCATAAATCGTACTTTCTTAAAAAACTTTTATTTGATTATATCACAATTAATGTTATAATAGAATAACAAATAAAGGTATATGGAGGGTTATATGAGTTATACACCAAATTCCACAAGATACAATGCAATGATGTATCGTAATGCCGGTAAGAGCGGTCTTAAGCTTCCGGCTATTTCACTTGGTTTCTGGCACAATTTCGGTAACTACAACAATGTTCAGGACATGAAGGCAATATGTTTTGCCGCATTTGACAACGGAGTTACACATTTCGATCTTGCAAACAACTACGGTTTTGAGGTAGGTGCAGCAGAAAGAAACCTTGGTCGTATCCTTACAGAGGATTTACACGCTTACAGAGATGAGTTGGTTATTTCCACAAAAGCCGGTTTTGAAATCTGGCCCGGTCCTTACGGACGTGGAGGAAGCCGTAAATATCTTTCACTTTGTATTGATAAGTCTCTCAACAGAATGGGTATTGATTATGTTGATATCTTCTATCACCAGTGTATGGACAGGGATACTCCTCTTGAAGAGACAATGCAGGCTCTTAATCAGATTGTTCAGAGTGGTAAGGCTCTTTACATAGGTCTTTCCAACTATGACGGAGATACACTTAAGAAAGCAACAGCTATTCTTAATGACCTTAAGTGTCCATACATAGTGAATCAGAACCGTTATTCTATTTTTGACAGAACCATTGACCAGAACGGTGTCAAGGAAGCAACAGCCAATTCAGGCAAGGGGCTTATCGTATATTCACCGCTGGAGCAGGGTCTCCTTACAGGAAGATATCTTAACGGTACAATTCCTGCTGACAGCCGTATGGCTTCAGCCAGTCCTTTCCTTACAAGTGATGCACTTACTCCTGATATGTTAAGCAAGCTTACAAGACTTAGCGAAGTAGCTGCATTAAGAGGCCAGACTCTTTCACAGTTAGCTATAAGCTGGGCATTAAGGGATGAGAACGTATCCAGCGTTATTATCGGTGCTTCAAGACCTGAACAGCTTCTTGAAGACCTGGGTGCAATTGGCAGCATGCCACTCAATTTCAAGGATCTTGCACTTATCGACCAGATTGCATTATCATAAAACATAACATTATGCCTGTATCCCAAAGTCTTATTTTGGGATACAGGCTATTTTTTACATTTTTTCAATTTTCGTTGACACCATAATATGCATATGCCATAATCTAATTAAGTTAAGGAGTACAATACATAATTAATAGGGCACATCATATAGTTTACTCCTCAACCATGGATTACATATCTGTGGTTTTTTTTCGCCACAGAGAAGGAAGATTCATATGTAAAAAAAATACGTTGAACGTATCGAAAAAACTATTTTTAGGAGGACCAAATGATGCAAATTAACAGTATTTCAAGACAAAATGAGTTGTACACCAACTCAACAGAATCAAATGGACAGAATCGTACCATATCAGATACGCCTTCATCCAAAGAACATATCGGTGTAGAGTATATCAAATCAGAGCATAGATGTAACTACTTTACTTAAGGAGGAGTATAAATATGAAAACCCACAATAAATTTTTAGTGCTTACCCTGACCGCATTAATAGCCTTATCTACTGTAGCATGTTCCAATAAAAAAGAAGCTCCGGGTGAATCTGCCGCTTCCTCTTCAACTACAGAACCTTTTACCACTACCAAAGAAACTCCTGTAGAAACATTACCAGTCAAACCCGATAACAAGGATGCCATTGAAAAAATAAATGCACTTGATGTCCCTGAAAATATTAAAAAAGTTTTCACTAATAATGGTGAGTTCATTGATACTACCCATCACGGCAAAGTAACCACACTTGAAAATTTTCAATATGGCGATAATTATGAAACACAATACATTGATACTATCGATTCGGTTCTTGCTACAGATATTGATGGCGACGGAATTAATGAATTAATATTTGCAACCCCGGCCGGTAAAGAAACGTTTATATTACATACAGACAACACCTACAATAAAGTTACTTTATATAATCCATACACTTCCAGATTTATTGTGGCAGAAAAAGGTACTATGCAATTTTCCGGCGGTGCCAATTATAATCTTTATTATAAAATAACTTTTACGGATACCGAAATGCTGGAGGATTATATTGGTGGAGAGCGTGACGGAATCTACACACAAAAAGAAGAAGTTTCCAAAGATGAATATGACAAGTTCTTAGAATCATATCCTTTATACAACATGGACGATTGCTTTACAGAATTATCTTACGTTGTTGACAACGGTACAATATCCGGTAACAAAGATGCCATTGATAAAATAAACACTCTTGATATTCCTGACGGTATCAAAAAAGTCTTTACGACCCATGCCCGGTTTATTGACACCACATCCAACGGAAAAAGCACAACCCTTAAAGATTTTAAATTATACTCTGACAACAAAGAATATCCTATCGACTTAATTGCCGGAGTATATACCGCAGATATTGACAATAACGGAACCAACGAATTAATTTGCAGTATTCCTACATACCATAAAAATATTGTTTTTCTGACTAATAGCTCGGATAACGTCTTTGTATGTGATTTGGGAGCAGAAAATTTCACCCTCGCTGAAAATCAGGCAGTTTTGTTTAGTGAAGATTCAGGAAGCAACACATATTATAAAGTGGTATTTTCAGAATATAGCGGCACATATAAATCTTACCTTGCAGGTGAAAATAACGGTGTGTATACGATTGACAAAGAAGTATCAAGAGAAGATTTTGATAAATTACAGGCTGAATACCCTCTTTTATCAATGCCTTTTATAACCATTGATTTTACTGTAGAAAGATTATCTGTCAAGCCCGATAATAAAGAAGCCATTGCAAAAATAAATGCTCTTGATGTCCCTGAAAATATCAAAAAAGTATTCACTGATAAAGGTGAGTTCATTGATACTACCCATCACGGCAAAGTAACCACACTTGAAGATTTTCGTTATTTTCATACAGATGGCGAAAAGGCTCTTGATTACATTGACGGCATATATACAGCAGATATTGACGGTGACGAAATCAACGAATTAATATGTATTTTACCAACATACCTTACAGAACTTATATTACATACAGATGATGTCTCAGGTAAAGTTACTGCATATATACCTAATTCAACTAGATTTCAGGTTGCTGAAAAAGGAACTATTTTAGGAAGCAGTGGCGCCGAAGCAAATTCATACTACAAAGTAACGTTTACCGATGATGAGATGCATGAAGATTATCTTGGCAGTGAATATTGGGGAACTTATAAAATTAAAACTAAAGTTTCCAAAGAAGAATATGATAAATTCATAGAGCCTTACCCATTATATAAAATGGAAGACTGTTTCACCGAATTGTCTTTTACAATCAACAATGGTACTGCATCCAATAACAGCGACGCAATTACAAAAATAAATGCTCTCGATATTCCTGAGAATATTAAGAAAATTTTCACCGATAACGGACAATTTATCGATACAACACATAATGAAAAAAATATTGTGCTTAAAAATTTTCAGATATATTATGATAATGACGAGCGCCCTATCGACGCTATAAACGGCGTCTACGCAATAGACATTGACGGTGACGGTATTAACGATTTAATATGTAAAGTTCCTACATACAATAAGAGTATTGTTTTTCTGACCGACAGCTCAGATGAGGTTTTTGTATGTGATTTGGAATCTGAAAATTTCACAGTTGCAGGTAACAGTGTTATCTTATTTAATGAAGGTATGGGAGTCAACACATACTATAAAGTAAGTTTTACCAGATTTTCCGGTATGGATAAATTCTACCTTGCCGATGAAAAAAATGGAATATATACAATCGACAAAGAAGTGTCAAAGGAAGACTATGAGAAGTTACAGGCAGAATATCCTGTGTATAATATGTCAGAGCTTCACTCTGATATAAAATTTACTATCTGACATAAAACAGCTATAGGAACACGGTAATCCACCTGTGTATGCCTATAGCTGTTACTTTTTTATAGTACTTTATCTAAAATTTCCATGGGATCATCAATAAATACCATGGCACCTGATTCCTCAAGTTCTTTTCTTGTCCTGAATCCCCAGAGTACCGCCACCATATCAAGTCCTGTATTTCTTGCCGTAGCCACATCTACCTGTGAGTCCCCGACATATAACGTCTCATCTGTTGTTGCGTTAAGTCTTTTCATCAGATTATCAATCATACATCTGTCAGGCTTTGGAATTATGCCATCCTCTACTCCTGCAACTTCATCAATCAGACCTTCAAAATAGATTTCGTTGAGTTTGTCCGCTGCTGATTTAACTTTATTGGTAGCAATTCCCATTTTAATGTTATGTTTTTTGAGTTCACGCAGAAGTTCGATTATTCCGGGATATGTACCCGTTTTATCATTGCAGTGAATCTGGTACAATCTCTTAAATTCATTAAAAACCTTGTCTGTATCGGCAATATCCGTATTGTCAGGTACTGCCCTCTCAATCAGCTTCCTGATACCGTTTCCTACAAAACATCGGATTTCCTCATGACTCCTTTTAGGAAAGCCGTATGCTTCAAGTGCCATATTGGTACTGTCCATCAGGTCATCAAGAGTATTAAGCAAGGTTCCGTCAAGATCAAAAATAACTGTTGTATACATAATTATATCCTCCTAAATATCAAGAACATGTCCAATATCTCCGTCTTCAAATACATACCTGCAATCAGGTACAGGGTCATTCTCAGGCGAAATAGCCGTTCTCACATAAAGTGCATCCATTCCTACTGCATTTGCCCCGGCAATATCACTTGTACTGTCATTACCAATCATTATGCATTCTGTTATATCAAGATTATGCTTATTGATAAGTTTTTTATAAAACTCAGGATCCGGTTTCTTGCAGCCTTCATCTGATGATATAAAAATATCATCAAAATCATCCACAATACCTGTTTTCACAAGCTCCTGCCATGTAAATACACGCTGCGCATTAGAAAGAAGATATACTTTTTTCCCAGCCTTTTTAAGTCCGGTAAGTACCTTTTTGGTATTAGGATAAAGCTTAATCATTTTAGTTGTAATTATCCTGAACTGTTCTCCTGCTTTCCACACCTCTTCATCTGTGATGTCCGGTCTGTGCTTCTTGCATATTGCTTCAAATACAGGGATTATATCAATTTCAGGACTTGTGTATTTAGTCTTAACTGACGTAAGCCTGTTAACTTCATTATCATAAAGAGCTTTAACCTCACTTCCGGTATATGGCATGCCGTTGCCAGTAAGCCATGCGGCAAATTCTTCCCATGGTTCCTCGCTCCATTCATCCGTTCTGATATCTATAAGTGTTCCGTATAGATCAAAAATATAATTTTTATACATACCTTTGCTCTCCTTTTGTTTTCTGTCAAAGATTTTACCACAGTATTACTATTGATTCAAATTCTTTTTCATGTTACATTGACTACAAAATACAGACTTGAAAGGTACAAACATGAGTAAATATAAATACCTGTTATTTGACATTGATGATACATTAATAAATTTTGAAAAATCTTTCCATAACTGTGCAGCGAAGGTCCTTGAGCTCGGAGGCTGTGAAATTACCGGCAGAAATGTCCGACGTTTTAAAGAACTTAATGACATTGTATGGTTTTCTTCAGGACTTGAAGATATATATGAACCATATATTAAGGAAAATTATCACCGGCTCTATCACAAATATGTGGAAGATTCATTGGATAAAGCAATTAACGAATTTGGATTAAAGGGCAATTACGATGACCTTATGACCTGCTTTAACCATTCACTTGGCGAAGAAGCTTATGTTAATGAAAATGCAGTCAAAGTGCTTAATATACTTAAGGATAAGTATACTCTTGCCGTTGCAACCAACGGGCTTACGATAATCCAGCCTTATAAACTGACAAAACTTCCGAAAGTTTTCGATAAAATTTTCATATCCGAAGAGATGAATTGCATGAAACCCTACCCCGAATATTTTAAATACATAACCGGTTATTTTAACTGTCAGCCCGAAGAATGCCTTATGATTGGGGATTCTCTGGTCAATGATATCGGCGGTGCCGGAAATTCAGGTATTGACAGTTGTTATTATAACCCCGGATATCTGAAAAAAAAGACTGAAATCCAGCCTGTATATGAGATTCATGACTTTGTCGAATTGCTTGACATTGTATAAAAATATTGCAATAATTATCTAAAGACTGCGTGACTGACGGACAATAGGAGAGCTTACTCCAGAGAAGCGCAGTATGTGATTTGCCGACCGTCTGGGCACCGTCTGATTATCAGGCGGCATCTTATTTTTACGGAGGAATTATTATGTTAAAAAAATCACTGGCAGAAGAACTTAGTTCTACCACTTATCCGGGAAGGGGAATCGTTATCGGAAAGACTCCTGACGGAAAGAAAGCAGCTATTGCATATTTTATTATGGGAAGAAGTGAGAACAGCCGTAACCGTATTTTTGTAAAAGACGGAGAAGGCATCCGCACAGAAGCTTTTGACCCTTCCAAATTAGAAGACCCAAGTCTTATTATCTACGCACCGGTCCGCGTATTGGGAAACAAGACTATTGTTACCAACGGTGACCAGACAGACACAGTTTATGAACTGATGGATAAACAGCAGACTTTTGAGCAGGCGCTCCGCACAAGAGAATTTGAACCGGACGGTCCGAATTATACACCAAGAATTTCCGGCATTATGCATGTGGAAAACGGAGAGTACAATTATGCAATGTCTATTTTGAAAAGCAATAACGGAAATCCGGATGCCTGCAATCGTTATACTTTCGCATATGAGAATCCGGTAGCAGGAGAGGGTCATTTTATTCATACATATATGTGTGACGGAAATCCATTGCCAAGTTTTGAGGGCGAGCCAAAATGGGTTGAAACAATGGATGATATGAATGCGTTTGCTGACATGTTGTGGGAAAGTCTGAATGAGGACAATAAAGTTTCCTTATTTGTGCGCTACATTGACATTGAAACCGGAAAATACGAATCGATTATTAAAAATAAGAATAAGTAAAGGAGAAAATCATGAAAGAATTGGAATTGAAATATGGCTGTAACCCGAATCAGAAACCATCCCGTATTTACCGCAAAGATGGTGAACTGCCAATCAAAGTGTTAAATGGAAAACCGGGTTACATTAACTTTTTGGATGCTTTTAACGGATGGCAGTTAGTCAGTGAATTGAAGAAGGCAACCGGACTTCCGGCAGCAACTTCTTTTAAACATGTTTCGCCGGCTGGTGCAGCAGTAGGTCTTCCACTGAGTGACGTTGAGGCAAAAATTTACTGGGTAGACGATTTGGGTGAGTTATCTCCGCTTGCTGCCGCATATGCCAGAGCAAGAGGTGCTGACCGTATGTCTTCTTATGGTGACTTTATTGCATTGTCGGATGTGTGTGATGTCTCCGCGGCCAAATTGATTAAGAGAGAATTTTCCGATGGAATTATTGCACCGGGATATGAGCCGGAAGCACTGGAACTTTTGAAAGAAAAGAAAAAAGGTGCGTATGCAATTATTGAAATCGACCCGGATTATGTACCGGACCCAATTGAGCACAAAGAAGTATTTGGTATTACCTTTGAGCAGGGCCGTAATGAGTTAAACATTGACAAAGATTTCTTCAGCAACATTGTGACAGAGAATAAAGATTTGCCGGAGTCAGCAAGAATTGATATGGCAATTTCAATGATTACGTTAAAATATACGCAGTCAAATTCTGTTTGCTTTGTAAAAGGCGGACAGGCAATTGGTATCGGTGCCGGACAGCAGTCCCGTATTCACTGTACAAGACTTGCCGGACAGAAGGCAGATAACTGGTGGCTGCGCCAGTCTCCACAGGTTTTAGGACTGCAGTTTGTTGACGGTATCAAGCGTGCGGACCGTGACAATGCCATTGATCTGTACATGGGTGAGGATTATATGGATGTCCTTGCAGATGGTGCATGGGAGAAGATTTTTAAGGTAAAACCGGCGGTATTTACCGCAGAAGAGAAGCGTGCATGGCTGGATAAAAATACCGATGTGGCACTGGGATCGGATGCATTCTTCCCATTTGGCGACAATATTGAGCGCGCACACAAAAGCGGCGTAAAGTATGTGGCAGAGCCGGGCGGATCGGTACGTGATGACAATGTGATCGAGACATGTAATAAATATGGTATGGTTATGAGCTTTACTGGAATCCGTTTATTCCACCACTAATTTCAAAGGGACAGGATACGGACATGCGGAATCTGTTCGTAGGATCATAAACTCTAAAATCCAAACACAAAAACAGCCATTTGGAAATATCCAAATGGCTGGTTTTG
>ENA-OOQO01001335-OOQO01001335.1-human-gut-metagenome-genome-assembly--contig:-NODE-1335-length-12318-cov-2.893827_pt1 | contig 12318 bp, 10 predicted proteins | sample MGYA00241088_ERZ501162 | MGnify/ENA primary metagenome ERZ501162 (study PRJEB25962, sample SAMEA2042497) | human gut metagenome | biome: human gut; feature: human-associated habitat; material: faeces... | reverse complement strand
TGTTGGCGGAATCCGCGCGGTAAATGCCGAACACGCCGCACTCCTCGTGCAGCTTGTCAAACGGCGCTTCGTCCCCCTCCGCAAGATAGCAGGCTGACTCCAGCTTGTTCATCTTCATTGCTCCTTCATGCTGACCAGTGTTTGATTACCACACAAGCGCCCCGGACAGTCGATTGCCATCCGGGGTGCAGATATTCTTATTCGCCCATCAGGCGCTTGCGGATTTCGATGTAAGCGTCTTCCACGTTGCCCAAATCGCGGCGGAAACGGTCTTTATCCAGCTTTTCGCCCGTGCGGGTATCCCAGAAGCGGCAGGTGTCCGGGCTGATTTCGTCCGCCAGCACCAGCTGACCGTCATTCGTGATGCCAAACTCCAGCTTGAAGTCAATCAGCTCAATGTTGACTTCCTTCAAATACGCCGTCAGCAGCTCGTTGATGCGCAGGGCATAGGCGGCAATCTGGTCAAGCACCGGCTTGGAGACCCAGCCCATCGCCATAATATGGTACTCGTTGACCATCGGGTCGCCCAGCTCGTCGTCCTTGTAGCAGTATTCCAGCACAGTCTGCTTGAGTTTCGTGCCTTCGGGCAATCCGAGGCGCTTGGACAGCGAACCGGCGGCGATATTGCGCACAATGACTTCCAGCGGCACGATGTGAACCTTCTTCACCAGCGTCTCGCGGTCGGAAATCTCTTCAATATAATGCGTCGGGATGCCGTTCTTCTCCAGCATCTTCATCAGGAAATTCGTCACGCGGTTGTTGATGACGCCCTTGCCCATAATCGTGCCCTTCTTGAGGCCGTTGAACGCGGTCGCGTCGTCCTTGTAGTCCACCAGCACGACGTTCGGATCGTCCGTCGCAAAAACCTTCTTTGCCTTGCCTTCATAGAGCTGTTCGAGCTTCTTCATTGCTGTTTCCTCCTATTATATCATGTTTGTCTGCCGCAGCAGTTGATGCTTGCAGATTTAGAATGTTCGTGTTTTGTGTTATTCAACGATCAGCGCCGCGTCCTTGGCGATGACCGCGCCATGCTGCGCCCTGCGCCAGGGCTTCGTCCTCGACCGCCAGAATCTGCGCCGCAAGCAGCGCCGCATTCGCCGCCCCGTCGATGGCAACCGTCGCCACAGGCATCCCGCTGGGCATCTGCACGGTGGATAGCAGTGCATCCAGCCCATCGAGCGTCGAGGACTTAACCGGAATACCAATCACCGGCAGCGTCGTCTGCGCCGCGAGCGCCCCCGCGAGGTGCGCCGCCTTCCCCGCCGCCGCAATCAGCACGCCGAAGCCGTTGTCCCGCGCGGATGCCGCAAACGCCGCCGCTTCCGCAGGTGTCCGATGCGCCGAATAAACGTGCGCCTCAAAGGGAATGCTCAGCTTTTTCAGCTGCTCAAACGCCCCTTTCAGCACCGGCAGGTCACTGTCGCTGCCCATGATGACTGCAACTTTCTTCATGAAAGTCGAAACCTCCTTCGCCGTCAGGCAAACAAAAGAGCGCCGCCTGTTCAGTCCCCTGAACGGTGCGCTCCTGCAACTGCTTGTCCCCGGAAAGAAAGAGAGCCCATCATAACAGCACCCTTGCACTTCGTCATGACGTTTCCTCCCCCTTCGCCGATTTCCCAGACTGCACATCCCGCGCCGTTTGGGTACACTTTATTGTACCGTATTCTTCCGCCGCTGTCAAGCGTTTTTCCGAACATTTTATGCAAAGTTTTGTTTTCCGTTTGGAATTTGTGTTTTTTCCGCACGCTGATGGCCGATTTTTCCCGCTGCCGCAAAATAAAAAGGAGGAAGTGCCCGTTTGCCATAGCTTCCTCCTACGATAATATTCGTCTTAAAACTTAAAGGTATCTTTCAGCCCCAGCCACAGCTGATCTTTCTCGCTCAAATTCAGCGGCGTGCCGTCCGCCAGCGTGCAGCCCTCCGCACTTGCGCTGCCGCGATATTCGCCCCGCACATGCCAGTCGATGCCAATTGTCGGGTCATTCCATGCCAAGCCGCCCTCATCGTTCGGGTGCCAGAAGTCACTAACCTTATAGCAGAATTCCGCTTCGTCGCTCAGCACAAGGAAGCCATGCGCAAAGCCTTCCGGAATCAGGAATTGCTTCTTATTTTCCGCTGACAGCGTGACGCCGTACCATTTCCCATAAGTTTCGGAATCGGCGCGCAAATCCACCGCCACGTCGAACACCGTGCCCCGCACGACACGCACCAGCTTGCACTGCGGATACTGTTTCTGGAAGTGCAATCCGCGCAGAACGCCCTTTGTTGACATCGACTGGTTGTCCTGCACGAATTCCTTGTCGATGCCGGCCTCGGCGAACTGGTCCTTCTGATACGTCTCCATGAAGTAGCCGCGTGCATCTCCATGAACCGCTGGTTCAATCACGCAAAGTCCTGCAATGCCGTTCATGTTCTTTTCGACTCGAATCTGTCCCATTTGGCGCTCTCCTTACTGCCCAATTTCCCGCAGATAACGGCGCAGCGCATCCTGCCACGTCGGCAGCGGCGCAAACCCAGCTTCCACCAGCTTGCTCTTGTCCAGCCGACTGTTGAACGGCCGTGCCGCCTTGCTCAGCCCGTATTCAGCGGTTGTCACAGGCACAACTTGCGTCGTATACCCCGCCTGTCGATAGATTTCCTTCGTGAAATCGTACCAGCTGATGTAACCGCCCTCGTTGGTCGCGTGATAGTATCCGTACTTGTCGGTTTCGTTCATGTCAATCAGCAGGCGTGCCAAGTCCAGCGTGTACGTCGGCGTGCCGATCTGGTCGTTAACAACGCGAACGGTGTCGTGCATTTTGCCAACGTTCAGCATCGTCTTGATGAAGTTTTTTCCATTCAAGCCGAACACCCACGCAATGCGCACGATGAAGTATTTATCGAGCGTCCGGCTGACTGCCAACTCACCCTCCAGTTTCGTTTGACCGTAGACGTTCAGCGGCTTGTAATCCTTGCAATCCGGCTTCCACGGCGCAGTTCCCTGCCCATCAAACACATAGTCCGTGCTGATGTAAGTCATCTTGCAATTTAACTTTTTGCACACATTTGCGATGTTCTGCGTGCCGCCCGCGTTGATGGCGCGAACCCTTTCCTGATTCTCCGCGTTCTCCGCCAAGTCAACTGCCGTCCATGCTGCGCAGTGAATCACTGCGTCGGGATTGACTGCCATGATGACCCTTTCCACCGCGTCAGCATCTGTGATATCCAGCGGTATATACGGCGCTTTTGACACCGGCGAATTGTCTATGATACCGCTGTAAGCCGTCTGAATGTCCGAGCCGACACCTTCATGCCCGCGTTTGAGCAGCTCATTCATCACGTCATGCCCCAGCTGTCCGCCAACGCCCGTTACGAAAAACTTCACGTTCATTTCCTCCGGTTCAGCGGTTGCCGTACATCTTCGCGTAGTAATGCTGATACTCGCCGCTGATGATTGTCTCCCACCATTCGCGGTTGTTGATATACCATTGAATCGTCTTTTTGATGCCGTCCTCGAACTTCGTTTCCGGCAGCCAGCCCAACTCATTGTGGATTTTCGTCGGATCGATGGCGTAGCGCATATCATGCCCTTTGCGGTCGCCGACATGCGTGATTAAACTTTCGGGTTTGCCCAGCTCTTTGCAGATGATTTTCACAATCTCGATATTCTGCTTCTCGTTGTGCCCGCCGACGTTGTAAACCTCGCCCACGCGGCCCTTGTGGATAATCAGGTCAATCGCCTTGCAGTGATCTTCCACATACAGCCAGTCGCGGACATTCAAGCCTTCGCCGTAGACCGGCAGCGGCTTATCCGCCAGCGCATTGACAATCATCAGCGGAATCAGTTTTTCCGGAAAATGATACGGCCCGTAGTTGTTGGAGCAGCGGGAAATTGACACCGGCAGACCGTAGGTGCGGTAATACGATTGAACCAGAAGGTCAGCGCCTGCCTTGGAACTGCTGTACGGCGAACTGGTGTGAATCGGCGTTTCTTCGGTAAAAAACAGATCGGGGCGGTCAAGCGGCAAATCGCCATACACCTCGTCTGTCGAAACCTGATGGTAACGCTGGATGCCATACTTGCGGCAAGCATCCATGAGCGTCGCCGTACCAATAATATTGGTTTTCAGGAAGATTTCCGGGTTCTCAATCGAGCGGTCAACATGCGATTCCGCCGCAAAATTGACAACAATATCAGGATGTTCTTCCTCAAACAGCTTGTAGACTGCTTCCCGGTCGCAAATATCTGCCTTCACGAAACGGAAATTCGGGTTATCCATAATGGGCGCAAGCGTGGACAGATTGCCCGCATACGTCAGCTTGTCAAGGCAGATAATCCGATCGTCCGGGTACTTCTTGAGCATATGGAAAATGAAGTTGCTGCCAATAAAACCCGCGCCGCCAGTAACAATAATCGTCATCACGCTTCTCCTCTTAGTACAAACGTTCCTGATATTTCCCATCCATGACATCTTTCAGGTACTGCCCGTACTGATTCTTCTTCATCACTTCATAGACCTCCATCAGCTCCTCTTTGCTGATCCAGCCGTTGAGATACGCAATTTCTTCCAGACAGCCGATTTTACGGTGCTGATGCTGTTCTACCGTCTTCACGAAGTTCGTCGCATCCACCAGGCTTTCGTGCGTGCCCGTATCCAGCCAAGTGAATCCTTGACCTAAAAGTTCAACGTTCAGCGAACCATCCTCCAGATAAATGCGGTTCAAATCCGTAATTTCCAGTTCACCACGGGCGGACGGCTTGAGGTTTTTGGCGAACTCAACCACGCGGTTGTCGTAAAAATACAAGCCTGTCACACAATAGTTGCTTTTCGGATGCGCCGGCTTTTCTTCAATGGAAATCGCCTTTCCGGCCTTGTCAAACTCAACAACGCCGAAGCGTTCCGGGTCATCCACATAGTAGCCGAAGACGGTGGCGCCCCTGCCGTTTTCCGCGTTCCGTACCGCCGCATGTAACCGCTTGTTTAGTCCATGTCCGCTGAAAATGTTGTCGCCAAGCACCATCGCCACGGAGTCACTGCCGATGAAATCCTCACCGATGATGAACGCCTGCGCCAGCCCGTCCGGCGACGGCTGAACCGCGTACGTCAGGTGCACGCCAAACTGCCGGCCATCCCCCAGCAGATTCTCAAAGCGCGGCGTGTCCTGCGGCGTGGAGATAATCAGGATATCGCGAATGCCCGCATTCATCAGCACGGACATCGGATAATAAATCATCGGTTTATCGTAAACCGGCAAAAGCTGCTTTGACGTTACTTTCGTCAGCGGGTAAAGGCGCGTGCCGGAGCCGCCCGCAAGGATAATCCCCTTCATATAGCGTATTACCTCCCATATTTTGTGGCAGCAGCTATGAAACATGACGTTTGCCCGCCACTTTCTACCATCATCGCTTTAAGCATACTTTCGTTTGAATAGCTTATTTTTCAGCTGCTTGATTTCGGGAACACGGAACAGCATGCACAGCAGAAGGTAGACAGCCACGCCAGTTGCAATTCCTGCAACAAGGCTTACAAATGCGCCATTCAAAAGCTGAGTAACGCACTTGACGCAAGCCGCCATCACTGCCGAAAACAGGGTGGCCGGGAGAATGTCTATCAATTGCTGCTTAACCGTATAGTTTAGAATTCTTTTGGCTGCGAACATATTCAGCAGATGAGAAATCACACTGCAAATCAGCAAGGAAGACGCGAAAATCAGCACGCCTTGCCGAATCGTAACAATCAGGAAAAAGACTTCCACACATTTTTTGATGATTTCCAGCTTTAGCGGTGTGCCGCTGTCGCCAATCGCCTTAATCGCTTGAATAATCGCCAGCTGTATCGCCTGAAAGAGGTATCCAATAGCGAAAATCTGCAAATACGGGACGCATTCCAGCCACTTGTCCGTCAACAGCAGTGAAACCAACGGTTCAGCGACCGCTGCCAATCCAACCATCATAGGAAACAACAGGAGACTGGATATTCTCACCGTTTTGGAAACCATTTTCGCGACACTGCTAACAGAATCCTGCTTTTTGGAATAAACGGGAAGTAACACCGTCTGAATCGTGCCATTCACACTTTCCATAACGGCTTGCGGAAACTGCTTGCCACGATTGAAAAATCCAAGAGCTTCTGATGAATAAATCTGGCCAATCAGCAAGCTTCTTATGTCAAGAAACAGGGCGACAATGAAATTGGATGCGAACACTTTTGCGCCAAACGGCAAAAGTCGCCGCAGGCTCTGGACTGAAAATCTTCCTTTAGGAATCCACCGAACAATACAATATGTGACAAAGCAGGTCGCGGTTTGGTTCACCAACTGCTGTATCACCAGTGCCCATGCGCCAAATCCTGCGACCGCCATGCCAATTCCGACAGCCGCCGCCAGCAAAGCGGACACAAAGCTTGAAATGGTCAGCACTTTGAAACGCAAATCTCTTGTTACATAGGCAACCTGCACCGCATTAAACGCCCCCGGAAATAGAACGATTGCCATAACGCGCAGGAGGCTGCTTAGCTCCGGTGTATGATAAATATTACTAATAAAAGGTGCAGTGAAAAAAATCACAAGATACAGCGCCGCTGCGACAATCTCAGAGAACACGAGAATCGTGAGATAATCATTGCCATCAACGTCTTTCTTCTGAATTAACGCTGTGTTAAATCCACCCTGAACAAATGTCGTTGCTAACGCAATAAAAATTGTCACAACTGACACTGTTCCATAGTCGGACGGTGTAAGCAGTCTGGCAAGCAATAACGTAACCAGAAAGTTAGTTCCTTGTACGGATATTCTTTCAAAAAACTTCCAGCCAAATGCGGAAGTTACTCTCTTCTCCATATTAATTTCCCTTCACGACGCGCATCCCGTCTCAGCACTTAGATTTTTCTACTATAAATAGTTGTTTTTCCGTGCGCCGTCAACATGTGCTGCGGAGAGTCTCCCCCATTTCCTTTCTTCTGCCTTCCCTGCAATGGAGCGCCGCAGCAATGAGATACAGCGGAATCGCATAACCGCCCGTGGCAGAGAGCGATTCCACCTGCGCAGCGCTCAGCAGAGCAATGAAGGCAGCCATCATAATTCTGCCTTCACGCACCCTATGCGGGTTGATTGTGCCTTTGTTTGCATAGTAAACAATCAGAAGGAATAAAGCCAGCCCAATGATGCCGAAGCAAAGGGTGACATACAAGTAACGATTGTGCGGATGTGACACGCCATAGCCGAGAATAGCTTCCATCTGCGCTGCGTCCAGTCGTCCAACCCCTGTTAGTAAATTCTGCTGGATGGCTGCAAGTGCGTTATCCCAGATGCGCGTTCTGAACGTCAGCGTCACGTCCTTGTGCAGAATGTTCACCAGAAGGAACGAAAACATGTCCATCAGGCGGGCAATGACGATTGCCCAGAACGCCGCCGCTTCCGTGAGCATCACCGTCGAAATCTTGAACGGATTCCTTTTTTTCCATGTGCAGTAGAGCAGCACGAGACCGCCGATGCTAAAGCAGAACAGCCCCGTCGCCGTCCACTGCAAGATCATCGACAGAGTCGCCGCGACAGCCACGGCAATCGCAAACCGCTTCGTAAAGTGCGAACCAACGTTTGCATTCCAAAGCAGCGTGGTTGTCAACGCCAGCAGGTAAATGACGAACCACGCTGTCCGGTAACTCAGGAAGAAGTTTTGCGAATACTTCGTTGTTGCATACATCCCTGCCGGGAACAAAATCACGGTCAGGCAGTTGATGAGCACATATGCGCCCGAAACTTTTGCGACACCTTCGATGAAGGAATCGTATCCTGCGCGCAGCCCAATATAGCACACCAGTGCGATGCCCAAGTCATTCATCAGCGCGCCGAAATCCGCAATGCTGCCGCCACCAGTAAGCGTGGAGATTGGCTCCCAGAGAATCGACGCAACCACCAGCATTGTTACGCCAAATAGCCGATTAACCGGAAGTAATTGCGCGTTTTTGAACAATACGATGAGTGTAAATAGCACCAGCATGATGCGAATCATGTTCAGCAGCGTGTCAAGTATTCCCAGCACGGGGATGCCGCTGATGCAGCCGGGCTTAATCAGGATTAAAAAACAGAACGAAATAAAATTCGGATTTCTGAAGTACCTCATTTTTCCCCTTCTGCCTTACCTTTCAGGTAAAGGGCTCTCAGTTTTTCAGCTTCCTGATGGATGTCATAGCCGTGGCTTTGAATCACCTCAAGCTTGTTCTCCCGCTGGGTGGTATCCGCCGCCAGCATCGCATCTGCCCACTGCTGCGCGGTTGCCTCTCGCGGCAGATAGGTGAACAGTGATTCATCAACGCACGCTTCCTGCGGCACAACCTCCGCTGTCGCAAAAGTTTTCAAGCCTGCGGCTTGCGCTTCAATATAGACAATACCCAATCCCTCAAAGCGTGACGGCAGCACGAACGCATCCATCGCCTGCATCAAATCCGGCACATCGGTGCGCAGACCGAGGAACAGCACACTATCCGTCAGCCCCTTCGCCTGCACCATGCGGCGGGTTTCCTCCTCCAATTCGCCCTGCCCGACGAACATCAGCACCGCGTTCGGTCTTTTTTCTTTAACTTTCGCGAAAATTTCCACGGTGAACTGCGGATTTTTCTGATACGTCAGCCGTCCGACTACGCCCACCACAAACTTGTCTGTCAACCCCATTTGCGTCCGGATCTGTCGGCGCGTTTCCGGATGATAGACGTATTTCTCTGCCTCAATCGCATTTTTCAGCACGGTATACGGATGCTTGCCGTACAGGTGGTCACCCGCATCCTTGGAGCACGCCAGGCGGAGCGTCGCAAAGCGATTCAGCAGCATGCGGAACAGTCGATAGTGCGGTTTGGCCGAAGCGCCGGTCATATACGCCATGTGTGCGTGGCAAACGCGCACTTTCACGCCGCACAGCTTGGCAATCCACAGGTACAAAAACGACCATTCTTCAAAATGAACATGCACCGCGTCGTAGTGTCCCTGTTGAATCACCCGGCGCATTTCCTTGATATTTTTCAGCAGGCTTTGCTTTTTGGGCGTGACATAAAACGTGTGAAAGCCCGCTTTTTCAAACCGTTCCTGCAAAAGATGCGGCTTGCCGATGCTCTCGCCAACAATGTCAAATGCTATTCCCGGCATCGGCTGGTTTGCGCAATAGTTTGCAATCACGAATCCAACACCGCCGCCGTTAAACCCATAGGTAATATGCAGAATCTTCATAAGCTGCTTCACATTCCATCTTGATTTTTGTCAATTCGCCGAATTGCCCGCGCCTTCACACGACTGCAGCGCTTGTTCAAGCCACTGCCAGGAATCTGCTGCCTGTGCCGCCATCCGCGCATCCGCGGTTTGGAAACAGCCGTCGCTGATGATTTCCGTTGTGGCATCCTCGCCCGGCACAACCAGCCGATTCTGCATATTTGCCGTTTGCAGCAGCGTATGAATGCGGCTGTTCTGCCCGCGTTTGTCACCCTCCTTGAACCGCTGGAGGACGTTGAACTGCTTATGGAAGCGAATCGAAAACAGCGTGCAGTGGAACGAATCGGTTAATACATAATCTGCATTTTCCACAAGTCCGAGCCATTCGCGCGGGCCGACGGGCTCCTTGACGGTTCCCGGCTTCTTGAAGTCCGCAGCGACCATCGGCAGCATCCGAATCGTCAGATGCTTTTCCCGTGCGATTTTCTCTGCAGTTTCCAAATATTGCGCATTTTCGTTGAGAAAATAGCAGAACAGGTACTTTTGTTCGCTGTCAATCGGCTTCGCAAGCGTTTGCCAATGTGCCATGCTCACCAACAGCGTGGGGTCAACCGCCACCATCACCTGTTTGCCTGTCAATTCACGCACGATTTCCGCCCCGCGCTTTTCCCGCACAGAGACGTAGCGGAACGGAGCAATCGCCTTGCGGAGCCGCTGCTGGCATCTGTGCGGGATTTCCATCACGCCGAAGCTGGGCGCGTACGCGATTTTGCGGCGGCTATCCTGCACAAACTCCAGAAAATAGTAAGGATCATAGAGGTATGGATTCCAAATCTGGTCGCTTCCGCAGACGAATACGGCATCATCACCGCAAATCCGAGCAATTTCTGGCGCAGTGGAGCACGGCGGCGTAATCTGCATATGCTGCGCACGAAAATCATCAAACAGGGAGAGGTTGTTGACAGCTTCGGACGCGCCGTTCTTCTTCATCAGATATTCGTTGATTTTGTACTGTATGGTTTCTTTTAGGCTGTGATTGATGAACTTCAGCTTCCACATATCCGCCTTTGTGGGCTTATAATTCAGGGCGCTGCACGCATACCCCATGTCGCTGATGGTATGTTGAAGCGCGTAGGCCTGCAGTACGCTGCCGTAATTATTGCCCCGATACCACGTTTGTGTGTATACTTTCATCATCAATTTCCTCTTCTTTTCAGGTTCGCGTATAAAACCAGCAGTTTCGCCACATAGCCGGACGCATCGAAGAGCTTTTTCGCGTTGGCGACGGATTTTTCTGCCATCCGCTGATATTCCTCGTCGCTCAAGCGCATCACACGCCCGATAGCATCCGCCAGTGCGGCTTCGTCCTTCATCGGGCTGATGAAACCCGTTTCGCCGTCAACAATATTCTCCGGCAGACCACCGGCGTTTGTCGCAACAACGGGCTTCCCCATCGCCTGCGCTTCACACGCGGTATAACCGCTGGCTTCGTACCACTCGGACGGCACGACCACGCAGGCGCAGTTGCGCACATACTGCCAGAGGTTTTCGCCGGACTGGAAGCCGACCATCGTTACCCGCTGGTTTAGGTGATGCGCTTCGATTTCCGCGCGGATGGCATCTTCCTCCGGGCCAGTGCCGGCAATGATAAGCGGAACATTTTCCAGCTTTTTCATTGCCCGAACCAGCGTCAGGATACCCTTTTCCGCCGAAAGCCGCCCATAATACAGCACATAATCGCCGCGTTTGCCCTGCACGGCGTACTTTGTATCCGCCGGAAGGAAGTTTTTCATGTGCACAATGGGCGATTTTGTCAGTCCAGACGCTTCCAGCTTGTTTTTGTAACACTCAGACGGCGTAATAAACAGGTCGATTTTCCTGTACAGCCCGCTGCGCTTGTTGAAATCGCTCTCGATGGCGGCCATCAGGCACTTCGTCCGCGAATCCTTGAAGCACACACGCTTGACGCAGTTCCAGTAATTCCCGTGCAGGCACGCTTCGCAGATTTTCCCGTGGTCGAGCATGACATGATTGGGGCAGACGCAGTTGAGGTCGTGCATGGTGAGGACGACCGGGATGCCGTGCTTTTTCGCCGCATCAACGATGGAAGCGGTCAGCACGCGGTGGAAGAGGTTGATGTGGATGATATCCGGCTGTTCCTTTTCAATCAGCGCAGAGATTTTTTTCTTTGCTTCAAAGGAATACACCATGCGGAAGGCGGCTTTCAGCTTCTGCGTGGCGGTTAATTTCCCGTTAAACTCCACATTGCTGACGAAATACGCGCTTTGTTCGCAGGGCAGGTTCTTTTCATCCTGCATGGCGAAAAAGATGACTTCGTGCCCCGCCTGGCGCAGCAAATCCGCCAAACCGAAAAAGTAGGTTTCCGAACCGCCGTGCATATTAAAATATTTGTTTACAAGTAGTATCTTCATGCCGCGCCTCCTTATCTCCGGCGCAGCTTACGCACCGCGTTCCGCAGCGGCTTGTACAGCCCAACGGCAACCAGCGCTTGCGTTACGCGCAGCTTTATGCCATTTTCATGCACAATATACTGATTCAGGTTCGTCTCAATCGGCGTAGCATCCAGCTGTGAAAAGAACTGCGCCCGATGCGCATTTTCCTTGCCCGCGCGCACCAGCATCGAATTGTTGGCGCACACCCGCTCCAGCGGATATTCCTCCATGAACCACGCGCTTGCGGCTTTATCCACCCAATCTTTGCCTTTTTGAGTGTTGACAATCAGCGCGGAAATTCCCTGATTTTCGCTTTGCTGGATAAGCCGTTCCCCTGCCTTCCATAGGTCGCCGACGACGATATCCGCGCTGCCGTTGTCGCCCTTAAACTTGCAATGATAGCAGCTTTGGCGGTACGTCAGACCTTGCAGCATCGCCAGCACATACGGATTCTGCCGATAGCTCATTTCCTGATGCCGCTTGCCCGATTTTGTCGTCAGCACAAAATACGGCATCGTCCAGCCGACCGGCGTTTTACTGCGGAAGTTCACATTGCGGATTTTCTCACCGTACCGTGCCGCTTTCGCATCCCGGTAGCGCTGCCAGACACCTGCCGTGGGTGCGCCCTCGCAAATCAGCGCGACCAGCAGCAGATTTTCCGGATTGCCCGTCACTGCCGCGCAAGCCG
>ENA-OOQO01001316-OOQO01001316.1-human-gut-metagenome-genome-assembly--contig:-NODE-1316-length-12441-cov-2.078718_pt1 | contig 12441 bp, 9 predicted proteins | sample MGYA00241088_ERZ501162 | MGnify/ENA primary metagenome ERZ501162 (study PRJEB25962, sample SAMEA2042497) | human gut metagenome | biome: human gut; feature: human-associated habitat; material: faeces... | reverse complement strand
CAAAACATCAATACCGGCTTTCATTGAATCAGGACTTGCATTGTAGGAATCATCAATAATTGTAACTCCGTTAACATCTGTAATCTGCTGTCTCATTGAGACGCCTTCATATCCTGCCAGTGCCTTAATGGCTTCCGTTACTTCAATGCCATGTCTTTCGGCTACCGCTATGGCTACAAGTGCATTTCTTACATTGTGTTCACCGAGAACGTTAAGTCTTGCATCATAAGAACCTTTATTTTTTATATTAACGGTAAAATCAACACCGCCGTTTTTTACTTTTACATTGGTTGCAAAATAGTCATTATCATTTCCGAATCCGAAAGTAATTATCCTGTGTCTCAGTTCTGATTTGTGCTTATTTAAAATCGCATCATCACCATTAATAAATACAATTCCATCCTTTGCATGGATTGCATCCTGTATATGGAATTTTTCTTCACATATACCGTCTTTGGTCTTAAGCTGTTCTATGTGGGACACACCTATATTGGTGATAACTGCGTCATCAAGCTCCACAAGCTCTGAAAGTCTTGACATTTCACCACGCATGCTCATTCCCATCTCTATTACCGCAATCTGGTCATCAGGACTCATTCTCAGTAATGTAAGCGGTACGCCAATCTGGCTGTTGATGCTTCCGATTGTCTTAAACACCTTATATCCTGCCGAAAGCGCACATGCTATCATTTCTTTGGTCGTAGTTTTACCGACACTGCCTGTTACACCGATTTTTGGCATAATCATAAGCTTACCGTAATATTTACCTATTTCCTGTAAAGCCATTGTAGTATTGTTGACTCTTATATATGGCACATTTCCTGTCATTTCGTCATGTTCGCTTGTCAATACCGCCACAGCTCCGTTGGCTATCGCAGAATCGATAAAAGTATGGGCATCCACTCTTTCTCCTATAATCGGTACAAAAAGCGAGTTTTCTTTTATCGAATTGGAATCTGTACTTACATTTTCAATCGGTATATTCATATCACCGCAAAGCACTTCACCCTTTGTGGCTTTTACGATATCTCTTACATAAAAATTCTGCATAATTCAACTCCTTTAAAAGTGAAAATTAAAATAGGCCTGTAATTTTACCTGTTGTTTCGTCAAAATCAATATTATCAGCCGCCGGTACCTTTGGAAGACCCGGCATTGTCATTATAGAGCCTGTAAGAATAACAACAAATCCTGCTCCTGCACTTACATAAGCATCCCTTACGTTAAGGGTAAAACCTTCAGGGCGTCCAAGCTTAGTCTGGTCATCTGAAAGTGAATACTGTGTCTTTGCCATACATACAGGGAAATTTGCAAATCCCATTTTTTCTATCTTGTCAAGCATTTTGGAAGCTGCCGGTGCAAAACTTACATCCTTTGCTCCATAAATCTTAGTTGCTATCGCTTTAACTTTGTCTTTAAGTCCCATATCATCTGAGTATGTCAATGTGAATGGTTTCTGTTCTTTTTCGATTGCTTTAAGAACCTTATTTGCAAGTTCAATTCCGCCTTCTCCACCCTTTTCCCATACTCTGGCAAGAGCAAATTCACAACCCATTCCTTCAACATGTTCTTTGATGAAGTTATGTTCTGCTTCTGTATCTGTTGCGAAAGCATTAAGTGTCACAACAACATTAAGTCCGAAGTTCTGCATATTCTCAATATGCTTATCAAGATTAACGATTCCTGCTTTAAGAGCTTCAAGATTTTCTTCAGAAAGATTCTCTTTCTTAACACCACCATTGTATTTTAATGCCTTAACAGTAGCTACTATAACTACCGCATCAGGACGTAAACCTGTCTTACGGCATTTAATATCAAGGAATTTTTCTGCTCCAAGGTCAGCACCAAAACCTGCCTCAGTTACAACATAGTCAGATAATTTAAGTGCCATTTTTGTAGCTCTTACAGAGTTGCATCCATGGGCAATATTGGCAAAAGGTCCTCCATGGATAATTGCAGGATTTCCCTCCAGTGTCTGTATTATATTAGGCTTAATTGCATCTTTTAAAAGTGCTGCCATCGCGCCTGTGGCATGTAAATCACCTGCTGTCACAGGTTCTCCTGCATAATTATATGCAACAATTATTTCCGAAAGTCTTTTCTTTAAATCAGCCATATCTGTTGCAAGACAGAGAATTGCCATAATTTCAGAGGCAACTGTTATTACAAAATGGTCTTCCCTTACCACTCCGTCAGCCTTTGCCCCAAGTCCGACTACGATATTCCTGAGAACTCTGTCATTCATATCAAGACATCTTTTCCATACAACCTGTCTTGTATCTATCTGAAGTTCATTGCCCTGCTGGATGTGGTTGTCAAGAAGCGCTGCAAGAAGGTTATTGGCACTTGTTATTGCGTGAAAGTCACCTGTAAAATGAAGATTAAGATCTTCCATAGGTACTACCTGGGAATATCCTCCACCTGCGGCACCGCCTTTAATACCAAAACATGGTCCGAGGGATGGTTCACGAAGTGCCGCCATTGTCTTTTTGCCAAGCTTGTTAAGTGCTTCCGTAAGACCGATACTGATTGTTGTCTTGCCCTCTCCGGCCGGAGTTGGATTAATCGCAGTTACAAGAATAAGTTTGCCGTCTTTATTGCCTGCTACTCTTTTTTCAAGTTCATCGGTTAATTTTGCTTTGTACTTTCCGTAAAATTCAAGTTCGTCCTCTGCTATACCAAATCTGCCTGCAATATCACGTATATGTGACATCTTTGCTTCCTGTGCTATCTCTATGTCTGATTTAAACATTCCTTTTCCTCCATAATGTTAGTTATTCTTAAGAAATTCTTCAAATTCTTCCATTGTCATCATAACTTTACGTGGCTTGGTACCCTCTTCAGGTCCTACCACACCGGCTTCCCCAAGCTGATCCATAATTCTTGCAGCCCTGTTAAAACCGATTTTAAATACCCTTTGCAGCATTCCTATCGATGCACGTTCTTTTTCTATGATAAATCTGCCCGCATCGGCAAAATACTGGTCCCTGTCACCGGAAAAAGCCTGGCTTTCTTCAAATTCAGGATTACTCAGGTGATTTTCTATTTCTTCACTGTATCCGGTCTCATTGCTATTTTCCTTAATAAAATCAACAACCGCCGATACCTCTTCGTCAGATACGAATGCGCCCTGTACTCTCGCCGGTTTCTGATAGCCCTGTGGATAAAATAGCATATCACCCTTACCGAGAAGTTTTTCTGCTCCTACCATATCAAGTATTGTTCTTGAGTCAACACCGGATGATACCGAAAATGCAATTCTTGAAGGAACATTGGCTTTGATAAGACCTGTTATGACGTTAACACTTGGTCTCTGGGTAGCAATAATAAGGTGGATACCTGCCGCTCTGGCAAGCTGTGCAAGTCTTACTATGGCATCCTCTACATCTCCTGATGCAACCATCATAAGGTCTGCAAGCTCATCAATGATTATAACAATCTGTGCCATAACCTCAGGAAGCTCTTTGCCTTCCTCAGGTTCCATTCCCGATATCTTTTCATTAAAGCCCTTCATATCCCTTACGCCGTAAGTTGCAAAAAGCTGATATCTTTTCATCATTTCCGCCACAGCCCAGTTAAGTGCCGCGGCTGCTTTTTTAGGGTCCGTTACAACAGGTGTAAGGAGGTGGGGTATTCCGTTATATACGCTAAGTTCCACAACCTTTGGGTCAACCATTATAAGCTTTACCTCTTCAGGTCTTGCCTTAAAAAGAATACTCATAATAATAGTATTAATACATACCGATTTACCTGAACCCGTTGCACCCGCAATAAGAAGGTGGGGCATCTTAGCAATATCTGCCATTACTATCTGGCCTGCGATGTCTTTACCTGCCGCAAAAGCAATTTTAGACTTGGCATCCCTGAATTCTTTGCTGGCAATAAGGTCTCCGAGCATTACGCCGGAATTTTCTTTATTAGGTACTTCAATTCCGACAGCTGCCTTTCCGGGGATTGGTGCTTCAATTCTTATGTCCGCCGCTGCAAGATTGAGCTTTATATCATCCGCAAGGGAAACTATTTTGCTTACCTTAACGCCCTGTTCAGGCTGCAATTCATATCTTGTAACTGCAGGTCCCCGGCTTACATCCGTTATTGTAACGTTAACACCAAATGTAGCAAGTGTCTGCTGTAATTTGCCTGCTGTTGCCCTGAGTTCGTCCTTGCCGTCATTCCCTTTGGAAGTTCCGCTGCTTCTCTTTAAAAGGCTTACAGGAGGAAGTTTGTATTTGTTGTTTTTAGCTGTATGTGATGGTTTTACCGGTAATGCCTGTGCCTGCTCCGTCACATTACCGTGAACGGGCTCCGGTTTAACGTTTTTTTCCTTATCAGGCTTTAGAAGCTGTTCTTTCTCAAGTTCGTTCTTTACCAGCTCCATATCAATGTAATCTTTTTCTGCCCTCTGTGGTTCTTCATTAACTATTGCTGTATTGGCAGCGGCAGTTTCCACAGTCCCGGAAGGAGGAAGTATCTCTTTAACATCCTCATAAGCCGGTTCAAAAGGAATACTCTGTTCATCCTGGAAATGTCTCATTGCATAATCTGTTGCATCAACAACATTGGCATACTCATTTTCATCAAAAGGCTTTATATCCTCTGTCTTTTCATATGAGTATACATCTTCCCCTGTAGTCTCTGCATCCGCCTTTTCCATGCACGTATCCGTTGTTATTCCTTCAACTTTCACGGAAGAACGTTTTTTCTTAGGAGGCATCTTCTCACTTGCCCTAAGTTCTTCCATTCGTTCTTTTTCTTTACGCTTAACTGCAACGTCCGCTTTGTACGCTTCCATATCACGTTTTGCGGCATTGTATACTTTTTTGCTATTCTTTTTAACACCGCCGATAAACGAATGTTCCGTTATGATAACCGCTGCTATAATTATTAGTACAACCGTAAAAATATATGCACCTGCATTACCAAACAGTTTACTAAAAAGCAGGCAAAACATACCGCCAAAAAAACCACCGCCGTTCTTATGCGTGCTGGAATTTATGTAAAAATCACCGACATTCCATTCACCGCTGTGGCTTCCGGAAATCAGCTGTATCAGAGTACATAAAAAAATCAGTTCAAACAATACTGCAATAAGTTTGACTCTGGCAATCGAACTATTCTTATTGGACATTGCAAAAATTACCGCAGCAAACAGAAGAATCGGGAAAATATATGCAAGTATTCCGAATAGCCCGAAGAAAAATGCGCTTATACCTTTACCTACAATTCCTCCTACGCCGAAATTGGCAAGAAAAAATATAACGCAGAGTGCCATCAATATTAATAAAACCGCTTCTGTAATAAGTTTATTATTATATTTTTTTGCAGCGGGCTTTTTTCTGCCTGCCGGCTTCTTTTTCGTCTGTCCGGTTTTAGCCATAAAAAAGTTCAGCCTCCTGTTATTTTATAAATGAAAGGATTATTCCTGCCACACCGGCAATGATGCAGTAGATTGAGAATCCCTTGTAACTCTTATTTTTTATAAGTCTTAGCATAAATTTAATAGCAAAATATCCGCTTACTGCCGCTGTAATTGTTCCAAGAACATATCCCGGTAAATCAGCAGAACCGAATACAACATTCCTGTTGCCGGCAAGTTCCACTATAACAGCTCCAAGTACAGCCGGTATGGACATAAGGAATGAGTATTTAATCGCCAACTGTTTATTAAAGCCAAGCATCATTCCTGTTGCTATTGTTGCACCGGATCTTGAAATTCCCGGCAGTGTTGCAACACCCTGTGCGACACCGATAAAATAAGCATCCGAATATTTTGCCTTGTTAATTTTCATGGTATTATCGCTCTTCTTGTCTGCAAGCATAAGAATTCCGGATGTAATCATAAGACATATTCCCACAAACCACAGGGTATTTGTTGCAAGCTCGGTAAAATTCCTGCCGAGAAGTCCTATAAGTCCTGTGGGAATAGTTGAAATTATAATCATTAACACAAGTTTTTTATAATTGGAATTAACCACCTTAAAATATGTATACTTCGTATCCCCACGCCGTCTTTTTATAAAAACTATAAAATTAGCAAAGATAATAAGAAGCATCTGAAAAAACTCCTGAATCATATGCCATATATCCTCATGGAATACAATTATGATTGCAATCAGTGTTCCAAGATGAAGCAATACATTAAAATATATTTCCGAATCAAGATTTGTACCAAGAATCTTACCAAAAATAGCCAGATGTCCGGAACTGCTCACGGGTAAAAATTCCGTAAGCCCCTGAACCAATCCCAATAAAATTGACTTCAGTATATTCAAAGTTCATTCCTCCTATAAAGACATTCTCCTAATTATACCATTTCACCTTTATTTTGACAAATGAATTTCAATTTATTCCACGCTTTGTCAATACTGCCGTTTTCATCAATAAGTCCGGCTTCCACTGCTTCTTCCCCAACAAGAATAGTGCCTAAATCACTGGACATCATCGAAGTATCCATCATCATTTTTTCTATACTTTCTTCGTCGCATCTGCTGTGCTCCGATATGAAACGTACTATTCTGTCCTGTATGGATCTGAACTGCCTATAGGTCTGTCTGGTTCCTAATATTGTTCCCGTCATTCTTACGGGATGGATAACAACGGTTGCACTTTTCACTATAAATGAGTAATTCGCAGCCACCGCTATGGGTACTCCTATAGAATGGCTTTCCCCTATTACAAGGGACACCGTAGGCTTACTAAGCCCAGCTATCATTTCCGCAAGGGCAAGCCCCGCTGAAACATCTCCTCCCATAGTGTTAATAACAAATAAAACACCATCAACATCATCATTATTTTCTATGGACACAAGCCTGGGAATTATTTCATCATATTTTGTGTTTTTATCAGAACCGCCTCCGTCGTGTCCTTCAATTTCTCCCAGAATATACACTGTTTCAAACATAAATGCCACCTCCGGCAATATTATTACCGAAGATGGCATATTTATTCACATTATACCGTTGCAGCTTTTAAAGCCTGTTCTATATCTGCAATGATATCCTCAACATTTTCTGTACCAACTGAGAATCTGATTAAGTCAGGATTAACGCCTGCTGCCTTAAGCTGTTCATCCGTAAGCTGTCTGTGTGTATGGCTTGCAGGATGTAAAACAGAAGTTCTGCTGTCCGCAACATGCGTAACGATTGCCGCAAGTTTAAGATTATCCATAAATTTTATGGCAACGTCCCTTCCGCCCTTAAGTCCGAAGGTTACAACACCACAGCTTCCATTTGGCAGATATTTTAACTGACGGTCATGATATTTGTCCCCTTCAAGGTCAGGGTAATTAACCCATTCCACTTTTTCATTATTTTTAAGATATTTTGCAACCGCAAGCGCATTGGCACAATGACGTGGCATACGAAGGTGAAGGGTTTCAAGTCCGAGGTTAAGTAAAAAACAGTTATTTGGAGAAGGTATAGATCCTAAATCCCTCATAAGCTGTGTTGTACATTTTGTTATGTAAGCCATTTTTCCAAACTTCTCGGCATAAATAATTCCATGATATGACTCATCTTTTGTTGTAAGTCCCGGGAATTTATCTTTATGTGCCATCCAGTCAAAGTTACCGCTGTCAACGATGCATCCGCCTACCTGTGTTGCGTGTCCATCCATATATTTTGTTGTGGAATGGACAACTATATCTGCACCAAATTCAAATGGTCTGCAGTTAATAGGTGTCGCAAAAGTATTGTCTACAACAAGAGGTATCCCATTTTTATGTGCAACCCTTGCAAAGAGCTCAATATCAAGAACTTCAAGTGTAGGATTAGAAATTGTCTCACCAAAGATAAGTTTTGTATTAGGTCTTATAGCTGCCTGTAACTCTGCCTCATCGGCCTCAGGTGATACAAAAGTACAATCAATTCCAAGTTTCTTCATTGTTGTTCCAAGAAGGTTATATGTTCCTCCGTAAATTGCGGAAGAAGCTACAATATGTCCACCTGCTTCACATATATTAAACATGGCATAAAAGTTAGCTGCCTGTCCTGAAGAAGTAAGCATCGCGCCTACACCGCCCTCAAGATCACATATCTTAGCGGCAACCGCATCATTGGTAGGGTTCTGAAGCCTTGTGTAGAAATATCCCGAATCTTCAAGGTCAAACAACCTGCCCATCTGGTCACTTGTGTCATACTTAAATGTTGTGCTCTGATAAATAGGTAAAACTCTTGGTTCCCCTTTCTTTGGTGTGTATCCGCTCTGTATACACTTTGTTTCAATTTTGTAATTGCTCATCGTCAATACCTTCCTTTTTATCTATTTTTGTTATTTCTACTTTTCTGATTACATTACCTGTAACTTCCAGTATTTTAAAGCTGAATCCATATGCTTCAATAACCTCTGTCTCATTTTCAGATGCGATTCTGCCAAGTTTTGATATTAAAAATCCATTAAGTGTCTCAAAACCATCGCTTTCAATTTTAATTCCCAACAGACTGTTAATATCTTCTATCTCTGTGAGACCATCCACCACGTAAGTATCGTCTCCTGCATATTCAACCACTTCTTCCTCATCGTCATATTCATCAAGGATATTGCCTACTATTTCTTCTATAATATCCTCCATTGATACAATTCCCGCTGTCTGTCCATACTCATCCACAACAATACCCATGTGGATTTTTTTCTCCTGCATATCCTTAAGCATATCGTCTATGTCCATTGTTTCCGGAACCATATAAGGTTTTCTTAAAAGACCTTTTACATCCTTAAGCAGTTTCTTACGGTTAGGAATATTTCTGTAAAAAATAAGTGCGTCCCTTATATGTATTGTTCCTACAATATTATCAATATCACCTTCATAAACGGGGAACCTTGAATATTTACCTTCTATATGGTTCTGGATAAAATTGTCAAGTGTAATGGTACTTTCCACCGCTTCTATATTGCTTCTGTGTGTCATTATATCACCGGCATGTTTATCTCCAAGTTCAAAAATATTGGTAATCATTTCAGCCTCTCCGGCCTCCAAAACGCCCTGCTCCTGACCTTCATTAACCATTGTAATGATTTCTTCCTCTGTAACATTTTCCTCAGCATCAGGATTTTTAATGCCAAAAATTCTTAAGATTCCTTTTGCAATCATGGTTGTAACAAAAACAACCGGTGAAAGCACAATCATAAGAAAACGCACGTACTTTACAAGTCTGATTGCTGTCCTTACAGGTTTGCGTCTTCCACACTTTTCGGGAATTATAACTCCAAATATTATAAAAACAAGTATCATGGCAGCTGCAAGTACAATATATACCCACGTTTTGTCTCCGTTGACAGACTGAATAACTCTTCTTGCCAGGGAACCCAATATGTAACTTCCGGCAATGATGTTGGTAATATACACAATTATGTTCACTGTGTCATTAAATCGTGACGGAGATTCAAGAATCTTAGAAATCATCTCCCTGTATTTCGCCTTGCCTTCCTTGCTTTCGGCTATATCGTTGGGGCTTAGCATCCGTATTGCTGCGTTAAATGCATACAGAATAACATCAATTGTCAGAAAAAAAACAAATAAAACTATTCCAATACCAAAATGGCCATAGACCATAACAAATCTCCTTCTTATGTATTTTGTATCTCAAGGCTTGTTATAAGTGCCTCATTAACTTTTGTTATTATTTCATTATCAAGATGGCATACTTTATCCTTAAGTCTTGCCTTATCTATAGTTCGTAACTGTTCGAGTAAAATAACGGAATCTTTAATCATATCATACCTTTTTGAATCAATTTCAACATGCGTCGGAAGTTTATGTTTCATTCGTGAGGTAATTGCTGCTATTATCACAGTGGGACTGTGCCTGTTCCCTGTGTCATTCTGGACAATAAGTACGGGTCTTACACCACCCTGTTCAGAACCAACCACAGGTCTTAGGTCAGCATAAAAAATGTCTCCCCTTTTAATATTCAAGTAACACACGACCTTTCGTTTATGATATAAGCATTATCTCCAGTATCATGTGTGTTTATTCAATACTAAACGTATTTTCTCTCTACTCTTTCAGAAATATCACATACAAATTCATAATTAAATCTTCCTGAAAGTTCTCCTACTTCTTCAAATGTAATCTCTTCGCTGCCGTCTTTTCCGACAACCGTTACCACATCTTCAACATTAACATCCGGTATATCGGTTACATCAATCATCATCTGATCCATACATACCCTGCCGACAACCTTTGCCTTTTTTCCATGGATAAGTACATATCCTTTATTGGAAAGCGACCTTGGATAGCCGTCGGCATATCCAATCGCAACAGTTGCAATTCTCATCGGTCTGTCTGTCACAAAAGTTCTTCCATAGCTTATGCTTTCACCGGCACCCAGTTCTTTTACAAAAATAACATGGGTCTTAAGTTCAAGCGCAGGGTAATATTTCATTGATGCGTCCACTTCGTCACTTGGCTTAAGTCCGTATAAAATAATACCTTCCCTTACCATGTCAAGCTTATATTCCGGCAGATCGATTATTGCCGCACTGTTGGCACAATGTCGTATTTTGAATTGAATGCCTCTTTTTTCAAGTTTTGAGATAACATCCATAAACAATTCAAACTGATGCTTTGCATAACTTTTATCCGCGCTGTCCGCCGTTGCAAAATGCATGAAAATTCCTTCACAGTCAAGTCCTTCATAACCTGTAAGTTCTGCTATATCATCTATAGCTTCTTCATTTACAGGAAAACCGATTCTGTTCATTCCGGTATTAATCTTAATATGGCACTTCGCTGTAATTCCTATCCTTACGGCACATTCTGATATATCTTTTGCCATATCCTTTGTAAGCATGGCAAAAATAATATTATTTCTTATGACAGATTCATATTCTGCTTTGCATACATATCCAAGTACAAGTATCGGATTGTCAACGCCGCTTTCCCTTAATGTAAGAGCTTCCCTTACGGTTGCAACGGCAAATCCGTATACTTTATCTTTGATTGCTCCTGCTACTTCCACAGCACCATGTCCGTAAGCATTAGCTTTTACAATTGCCATTATTTTGGTGTCACTACCGACTCTTTTTTTTGCTTCTTCTATATTTTTGTATATCGAATCAAGATGAATAACCGAATATGTCCTTGTAAATTCTTTCATTTCAATTTTCCTTTACTATTTATTAACTGCCTTTCCCAGTATATTTACAACGTCTCCTGCCATAACAGAATGTGAACCCTGTTCTTCTTCCGCTATCTCACCGGCAATTCCGTGTAAATATACACCCATACAGGCTGCTGAAAATGGTTCTATCCTAAGAGATAGCATTCCCGCAATAACACCGGTCAGTACATCACCCATGCCTGCTTTAGACATTGCTCCTGTTCCTGAAGAATTTATATATGCCCTGCCATTTTCACAAGGCTCTGCGACAACAGTGACTGCATTCTTCATAACAAGAATGACGTTAAATTCTTGTGCAAAACATTTTGCAGCTGCAACACTGTCCTTTAGAAGTTCTTCTTTGGTAAGCCCCGTAAGTCTCATAAATTCACCGATATGTGGTGTAATTATAGCAACATGGGAATAACTTTTCAATAATGATATATCTTCGGCAATAATATTTAACGCATCCGCATCTATAATAAGTGGGACTTCGCAGCGTTTAAGGACCTCTTCCGTTATATTATGCGCTGTTATATCTTTTGAAAGTCCGGGACCAAGAATAACGCATGTGGCTTTCTTTAAACTTTTTTCAAGCATGCAGCAATAATTATCTTCGTTATAACCCGTTACAATTGCTTCCGGAAGCAGTTTCTTAATTATATCCGTATTGCTTTCATAGGTAAGAATCTCCACAAGTCCCGCACCTGTCCTATAGGCTGAAGCTCCGCTTAAATATGCGGCTCCGCTCATATCACGGCTTCCTGCAATGACAAGAATTTTACCGTAGGTTCCTTTATTGGAATATGCTTTTCTGTCAGGTATTTTTCTTAAATCATCTTCTGTAAAATACATACATGGATTAAGTGTTTTGATTGCTTCCGGGCAGAAACCTATGTCTGCTACCGTGACTTCCCCGCTTAACTCTTTGCCGGGATATATCATATTACCGACCTTATTATAACCAAAAGTCACTGTAGCATCGGCTTTAACGGCTTTAGAAAGAACCGCTCCCGTTTCGGAATCTATGCCGGACGGAATGTCAACACTTACCACAACATTATTGGAACAGTTAATCAGATCTATCACATCAGCATATATTCCTTCGACATTCCTTGAAAGCCCTGTTCCAAAAATACCATCTATTATTATATTGTCATTATCGTTTATATTATTTATATCACTTCTTTTAATGACATCATATCTAAATGGATAATATGTAATTAAGTCTTCTATTGTGTTTATATTTAATTTTTTTAAATTAGCTACTGTCTTTGAGCCTATTCCTTTTATGTTTTCTATATCCATATATACCTCTTTTCATATAGTTATTATATAATAA
>ENA-OOQO01001308-OOQO01001308.1-human-gut-metagenome-genome-assembly--contig:-NODE-1308-length-12479-cov-1.657518_pt1 | contig 12479 bp, 6 predicted proteins | sample MGYA00241088_ERZ501162 | MGnify/ENA primary metagenome ERZ501162 (study PRJEB25962, sample SAMEA2042497) | human gut metagenome | biome: human gut; feature: human-associated habitat; material: faeces... | reverse complement strand
TCTATTTCGGGTTCGAGGCCAATGCGATACAATCAGAATCGGCATTGACCGGGATTTGTTTGATGATGAGTATATTCCCGGCCATAGCGACCGGAATATCGGCACTTTTTATTTCGAGGTATCCTTTGAGCGAAAAACGATTGTCCGAGATTTCTTCCGATTTGGAGAATCGCCGTGAGATTGCCGAACAAAATAAAATCTAATTATATAGATATAAGCGATGATGAACAGGGTATTTAGTTACGGATTGAGCATATTATCAGGTTGTATATTGGCGGCTTGCAGTACAAGTCCCGAGGCTCCGTATTCCTTAATGTGTGAATATTTGTCGGAACCGTTGGGAATCGATATGTCTTCGCCGAGATTGTCGTGGAAAATCCCGGTCGTGAAGACAGATTCGGTAAAGTCTTGTCGGGTATGGGTCTCTGCCGATAGTATGGCAGTGATAAACGGCTCTGGCCAATGTTGGGATAGCGGCGAGCTTCCGAGTGATATTCGCAGGATCGTTTACGCCGGCGATTCGCTGCAATCTTGGACTAAATATTATTGGAAAGTCGGATATAAAACGAAAAGAGAGGATCGCTTTGTTTGCTCACTGCTGTCGTCGTTCACCACAGGTATGATGTCTCCCCAAGAATGGGGCGATGCACGATGGATTAGCGATGGCCATGATAAGGATTATCGCCCGTCTCCTTATTTCCGAAAGGATTTCGAAGTGAGGAGAAACGTAAAACATGCTTATGCGGTTATCGCTGCTGCCGGTTTATATGAACTTTCTGTAAATGGTTCACGCATAGGGGACCATTTTTTGGATCCTATGTACACTCATTTCGACAAAAGGGTATTATCGGTTATGTATAATATAACGCCCAATTTGTCGGAGGGAGAGAACGTCATCGGGGTACAATTGGGAAACGGGTGGTATAATCATCAATCCACGGCAGTTTGGTTTTTCGATAAAGCCTCGTGGCGTAACCGCCCTGCATTTATTATGCAAGTACGAGTCGAGTATGCCGACGGAAGTATCGAAACTATATCGACCGATAGTAGCTGGGTAACGACCGACAGTCCTGTGATATTCAACAGCATTTATACGGCGGAACACTATGATGCACGGCAGGAAATCGAGGGTTGGAATACATCGGGAATCGATGTTTCACAATGGAAAAATGCTAAGGAAGTATCTGCTCCTACCCAGCGAATAGAGGCTCAATTAACTGTGCCGGTGAAGGAAATCGTCCGTCACAACGCTTCACGGTTTGTAAAAATAAACGATACTTGTTTTGTCTATCATTTCCCTGAGAATATGGCGGGAACGGTGGAACTTTCGGTAGAGGGGAAAGCGGGCATTGTTTTACGATTGAAACATGGGGAGATGCTGAATGAAGACGGTACGGTGAATTTAGCGAATATCGATTACCATTATCGTCCGATCGACGACAGTGACCCGTTTCAAACGGATATCGTCATATTGAGGGACAGGGAGACTCGATTTACTCCTAAGTTCAATTATAAGGGTTTCCAATATGTAGAGGTGACTTCGTCCGAACCGATAGCACTCGATGAAAATAGTATCGTAGCATTGAAGATGCACAGCGATGTGCCGGAGATAGGACGGTTTCGTTCTTCGTCCGATTTGTTGAACAAAATATGGACGGCCACCAATAATTCCTATTTGGATAATTTGTTCGGTTATCCTACGGATTGTCCGCAACGGGAGAAAAATGGTTGGACGGGCGATGCACACATTGCCATAGAGACGGCGTTGTATAATTTCGATGCGATTACGGTTTATGAGAAGTGGTTGCTCGATTTTATAGACGAGCAACGTGAAAATGGTGTTTATCCTTGTATCGTACCGACTTCGGTATGGGGATTCGATTGGGCGAACGGCGTGGATTGGACAAGCGCGTCTATCATTATCCCGTGGGAAATTTACCGTTTTTATGGTGATGAGACTCTCATGCGGCGTATGTATCCTTCGGCGAAGAAATATGTAGCTTATATCGAGTCTATCTCCAAAGATAACTTGACCGATTGGGGACTTGGCGATTGGATCCCGGTGAGAAGTAAAAGCGATGTGACTTTGACTACTTCTATTTATTATTATACCGATGTATCTATTATGGCGAAAGCTGCTAAACTCTTCGGTTATGTCGATGATGCGGTTTATTACGAAGCGCTTGCCGATAGGATAAAAGAATCGATCAACGACCGTTATTTGGACAAAGAGACCGGTCTTTATGCATCGGGTACTCAAACAGAGTTGGCTATGCCTCTTTATTGGAATATTGTTCCCGATGGATATAGGGAGAAAGTGGCAGAGCAATTGAACCGCAGAGTCGTACAGGATTCGTGCCATATCGATGTAGGGTTGCTGGGTAGTAAAGCTCTCCTCGGAGCTTTGTCTGATAACGGTTATCCTGAAACAGCCTATCGGGTGGCTACACAAGAAACATATCCTTCTTGGGGGTATTGGATAAAGAACGGGGCGACGACCTTACATGAAAATTGGCGAATCGATGTCGTTATCGATAATTCGTTGAATCATATCATGTTCGGTGAGATTGGGGCATGGTTGTATAAAACGTTGGGAGGTTTGAGAATCGATGAATCGAACCCAGCTTTCCGGCATGTTTCATTACGTCCGTACTTCCCCGAAAATTTGGACTATCTCGAAATCGAACATGAGACACCTTACGGTTGTATTTCGACTTCGTGGAAACGGGACGACGAGGGTAATATTCTTTATGAGTTCGATTTGCCCGAATGTGTGTCGGCGACGTTTACCCCGTTGGGAGACAATGTGACGTATAACGGCGATACCATCTTCTTTGCGGGGAGTCATAAACTTAAATTAGAAACCGCAACACATTAATCTTTAATCGATATTTATATGAAAAAGGCTTTCTCGTTTTTGATATTGGTTTTCCTATGTGGAATGTTTTCTGCAAGGCTTTCGGCCGAACTTTCCATGCCGCATATCTTTGCCGACCACATGGTTTTACAGCGAAACGAGGCAATCAATTTATGGGGGAGTGCGAGCCCGAAAGAAAAAGTTACTGTCGAACTGAATGGGCAGAAGACGAGTGTCCGTGCCGATGCATCGGGTAAATGGAATGCAACTTTACGTCCTATGGAGGCCGGTGGCCCTTATACGTTAATCGTGAAAGGGAAAAAAGAACGCCTCGCTTTCGACGATGTTTTGCTGGGCGAAGTTTGGATATGTAGCGGGCAATCCAATATGGAGTTCCGTTTACATGCTGCGATGAATGCCGAAAAAGAGATTGCAGATGCCGAGAATTATTCTTTTTTGCGCTCGTTTAATGTGAAACAAGAGATGTCGCATCGTCCGCTTTCCGATTTGCAGGGTGAGTGGAGAGTATGTGATTCGGGGAGTGCCGGTGATTTTTCGGCAGTAGGTTATTTCTTCGCCCGTGAGTTATACCGGAAATTGGGTGTTCCTATCGGTTTTATCAATACTTCGTGGGGTGGAACCGATATTGAAAGCTGGATGAGTATGGACGCTATCGACAAGTTCCCCAAGTACAAACGATTGCAAGATCGTATGCGTTCTTCGCAATTCGAGGAGTACGTTCGCCGTAGCGATGAGAATCGAGCTAAATTTGTCGAATCGATGAAAGCCGAACCGGGTATTTCTGAAAAGTGGTATTTGCCTTCGTATTCCAAAGACGATTGGAAAGAAGTAAGTGTTCCCGGACTATGGTCCGAAGAAGGACTGGTCTCTCTCGATGGAGTGGTGTGGCAAACCTGTCGTTTTACATTGTCGGAGAATTATATAGGGAAAGAGGCGATTTTGAATTTGCATGTGATTGACGATGACGATATTACATGGATTAATGGACAAAAAATAGGAGAGACCGTCGGTTACGACGTGCGACGCCTATACAGTGTTCCTGCCGGTGTCTTGAAAGAATCGAATGAGATTACTTTAAAAATATCGGATTATAGAGGCGGTGGAGGTTTGTATGGCCCGGCGAATGAAATTTATTTGAAGGTCGGGGATAAGACTATTCCTTTATCCGGAAAATGGAAATATAAAGTTTCGGCTTCAAATTCCGATTTCGATTTTGTAGAATATGGGCCTAATGCTTATCCCTCATTACTCTATAATGCTATGGTTAATCCTTTGGTGGGATTGAGTATGCGAGGAGTTATATGGTATCAGGGTGAAAATAATACCAATCGAGCCAAAGAGTATTACGACCTGTTCCCTGCTATGATTAATGATTGGAGGAAAAAATGGGGGAAAGACTTTCCATTTTATTGGGTTCAACTTGCTAATTATATGGATGCGGTTGAAGTCCCTTCGGAAAGTTTGTGGGCGCAAGTTCGTGAAGCCCAAACGCAAACACTTTCTTTATCTCATACCGGTCAGGCCGTAATTATCGATATAGGAGAAGCAAAAGACATTCACCCTAAAAATAAACAGGAGGTAGGACGTAGATTGGCTTTGCATGCCCTTCATAATGATTATGGATTTTCCGATGTGGTTTGTGAAAGTCCTATGCCTAAGACCGTTCGTCGGGTGCAAGACAAAATTGTCGTACAATTCGACAATGTAGCTGATGGGCTGATTGTAAAAAACAAATATGGATATTTAATGAGTTTCGCCGTTGCCGGAAATGATGGAGTATATAAATGGGTGCAGGCTAAGGTGGCAGGGAAAGATCGGGTTGTTCTTTCATGTCCCGATGTGATAGACCCGGTGTCGGTGCGGTATGCATGGGGCGATAATCCCGATGATGCCAATTTATATAATTCGGTAGGACTTCCGGCTACACCTTTTGAAATCAAGATAGAATAATATTTCCGTTAGAAAACATGAAGGGCAATAGACATCTATCTATTGCCCTTGTTAATAGTCCTGTAATTATGTCTTAAATTTCGTCCGGCCAGGGACAAGGTTTCCCTGTTTTTTTAAAAGAGGGGCGTTGTCCGTTCGTTTGTCGTAAGAATTTACCGAGCTCTTTGGATAACTTGTTTATTATTTGAGGATATAAAGCTGCCACGTTGTTATTCTCCTCTATATCGTTCGGTATGTCGTATAGTTCTTTTTCTCCGGTTTCGTAGAAGTAAATCATTTTCCAATTGTCTTTTCGAATGGTACAGGACGGTCCTATTCCCGGTCCTTTTTCTCCCCATATATTCGGACAATTCCAATAAAGGCTGCGTCCCTGCGAAGGATTTTTGGTCTGTTTTAGCAGAGGAACAAAACTAATACCATCGATTTCTTGTGGGACATCGTAATCGTCGATACCGGCCATTTCGAGAATGGAAGGATAGAAATCTTCTATAATCAAATAGTCGTTGCACCGTGTGCCGGGTTGTACCGTGCCGGGCCAACGGACGATCATAGGTTCGCGTATTCCTCCTTCGTATGCAGAGCCCTTTCCACATTTTAACGGGAAATTTTGGGTATACAGAGGTTCGTCCCTCCAACCGCTTCCTGTCGCATATCCTCCATTGTCACTCATGAATATAACGATGGTATTGTCGGCTTCCCCATTCTTTTCCAGCCAATCCATAATATCTCCTAGACTTTTGTCCATTCCTTCGATGAGCGAAGCATAAGCCGCTTCTTTGTCCGACAATCCTTTCTTTTTGTATTTGTCGTAGAAACGGACATCTTTGTCTATGGGAACATGAATGGCATAATGCGACATGTAGAGGTAAAACGGCTGATTGTATTTTTTAGCTTTATCGAGGGCTTTTAAGGCTTCTTGGGTGAGGGCTTCTGTCATAAATGTGCCTGTTCCCCAATATTTTTCCAATCCTGGGACAGAGAACAGCGATGTAGAATTGCCTGCTTCGTCGTATCCATAATTGCGCTCGCTCAGGTAAGTTGCCGGGCCACCGGCCGCATGTCCTGCAATGTTGGTCTCGAACCCGAAATGGTAGGGACTCTCTCCGGGAGTATCTATTGCACCCCAATGGGCTTTCCCGCAGTGGATCGTGTGGTAACCGTTGTCTTTTAACAATTGCACGAAAGAAGTAGCGATAAAGGTATTGTTTGTTCCATGAACTTGTGCTATGCCGTTGTAGTTCCAATCGGGAACTTCCAGAGTATTGCTGACGGCATCGGTTTTCGTGTTTTTCCGTAGAGTCCAATTCGTGACTCGATGGCGCGAGGCATTACACCCGGTCATCAAGCTGCATCGGGTGGGAGAACTTATACTGGAAGCATAGGCCTGAGTGAACATCATACCCTGCTGAGCCAATTTTTCCATATTAGGCGTTTCATAACGCTCGTTATACATGGTTCTTTGGGTCCAAAAGGGGAGAGACGTATCTTGCCACCCCATATCGTCTACCAAAAATAAAATGATATTCGGACGATTATCGGGTACATGGCTTGTACCGTATGTATGCATTACCGAGGCTATGGGTATTAAACTTAGTGTCAATAATGATTTATTCATGGTTATTCATTTTGTAAATACAAAGATAGATAAAAAAGGGATTATTAAAAATGGCAGTTGTCATTCGGTTGAATCATATTGATAAATTGAATATATAAAGTTGGGTATATTTTTCTGGTTTTATCGTCTTAACTCATAAAAACTGTTATAGCTTAAATTGATATCCATGAAAAAAAATGTTTTGTTTTTCTTTTTCGTGATTTTATTTCCCTTAGTCGCTTATAGTTCAAGTAACGATGCTGTTGCTAATCCGGCAGCCGTAGTCGAGGAAGGTGATGTGCGATTTACCGTTTTGACACCGCGTGTTATCCGTATGGAGTGGGATTCTTTGCATAGGTTCACCGATGAGCGTTCGTTTATTGTGATTAATCGGAATTTGCCGGTCCCTGAGTTTAAGAAAATTATAAGGGGAGGTAAATTGACGATTCGAACGGACGAATTGGAACTGACATATAAATTGAATACAGGGAAATTTTCAAAAGAAAATTTAGAGATAAAATATCTGAACAAAAAAAGACCCTTTACGTGGAATCCGAGTGTTACTCAAAAGCAGAATTTGAAAGGGACTGCCCGCACATTGGATCGTATGGACGGTACGACCTTTATTAAGAGGAACGAACCGAGGCACGAGTTACAGTTGGAGGACGGTATTTTGTCTCGTGACGGTTGGACTCTTATCGACGATTCGTCCGGTTTGTTGTTCGATAATAGCGATTTTTCGTGGGTAAAAGAGCGGGAGAACAGAACGGTACAAGATTGGTATTTTATGGCTTATGGTTCGGATTATAAAGCTGCCCTCAAAGATTTTACTCTTTTTGCCGGAAAAGTACCACTGCCTCCTCGTTTCGTATTCGGGTATTGGTGGTCGCGTTATTGGGCATATTCCGACAATGAGATGAGAGATATGGTTTCGCAATTCGAGAAATTCAATATTCCGTTAGATGTGTTGGTTGTCGATATGGATTGGCATGAGACCGATAGTTTATTCGCCAAACCGGACAAATGGGGACAACGTAAACATTGGACCGGTTATACATGGGAGAAGCGTTTGTTTCCCGATCCCGATCAATTTTTTGACTGGGCCAAGTCGAAGCATCTGAAAACGACCTTGAATTTGCATCCGGCATCGGGTATCGCTCCCTTTGAAAGCCAATACAAAGATTTTGCGAAACGTATGAATTTCGATATATCTACTCATGAAAATATTCCGTGGCAAGGCTCTAATAAGAAGTTTATGAGTACGTTGTTCGATGTCGTGTTGCATCCTATTGAACAGCAAGGTGTGGATTTTTGGTGGCTCGATTGGCAGCAATGGGTTTTCGATAAGGATATAGAGAAACTGAATAACACTTGGTGGCTCAATTATACTTTCTTTGAAGATATGGAACGCAATACCGATAAGCGTCCATTGATTTATCACCGTTGGGGAGGCTTGGGAAATCATCGTTATCAAATAGGTTTTTCGGGAGATGCTTATATTACGTGGAATACGCTCGAATATCAGCCCTATTTTACCAATACGGCTTCGAATGTTCTTTATGGATATTGGAGTCACGATATAGGAGGGCATAAGTTCATCGAAGACGATAATATTTATCAATTTGATCCTGAGATGTATGTCCGTTGGGTACAATATGGCGCTTTGAGCCCGATTTTGAGAACGCACTCAAATAAGGATCCATCGTTGGTAAAAGAGATATGGAGATACCGCGACGAATATTTCGACGCATTGTATAACGCTGTAAGATTGCGTTATCAATTAGTCCCTTATATCTATACGATGGCAAGGGAGACTTATGAAACAGGAGTTTCGCTGTGCCGCCCGATGTATTATGATTATCCCGAAGCAGATGAGGCTTACCGTTATGAGGGACAGTATATGTTTGGAAACGATATACTCGTAGCCCCCGTCACTTCGTCGGATAAAGGAACGAATGTCAGTGAAAAAGATATTTGGCTACCTGAGGGCAAGTGGTATGAAGTGATGACGGGTGAGTTAATCGACGGTGGTTCGGTCGTTACTCGTTCGTTCACTCGTGAACAGATTCCTTATTATTATCGCGAGGGTGCTATCATTCCGCTTTATCCTCGTATGATGCACCTGAAAAAACGGCCTGAAACACTCACTTTGCAGTTTACACCCGGAGTCAGAGGCGAATTTAATTATTATGAGGATGCCGGAAACAACGCTGATTATGAAACAGCTTGTACATTTACAAGAATTACGCAAAATACCGAGGACGGAAGAACCTCTTGTACTATTTATCCTCGTACCGGATCATTCGACGATATGCCGGAAGAACGGGCTTATCGTCTTGAATTTTTGGCTCGGAACGAGGCTCCGACAAAGGTCACTTTTTCCGATGGAACGCATGCTGTTTATGAGTATGATGCCGAGGGTAAAAAGATCGTGATTTCCGTACCGAAAAGAGCATGCAGTTCAGCTATAACCGTAATCATTGAATAATAAAAAGAGAAAAATATGAAAAGATTTTGCAAGAATATAGCCGTTTTATTTCTCTTGTTTGGATTTGTTCTAACTGCGAGAGCAGATTGGCGGCTTGTTGGAGATACGGCTGAATTAAAGATTCCCGTCGTGCTTTCTCCGGTGGGAGACGATGGAAAGGAGTTTGTTTACGTGGGTGGCTTGCCGGAAGTTTTGTTTAAATTGACCGATGGTATAACGGAGTATGTCCATGAATGTGGTAGTAATAATCCTTTGGGCGATTCTATACCTTTGCGAGAGGCCGGTGAAGACGAGCGAGGGTTGTGTATCCGGTATGCGAGCGAGACCGATGTATATAGATTGACCCTTACAGTCGATGGTAATGCAAAAAGTTTGAAGGCTGAACGGCTCGAATTGCCTAAAAACTTGTATATCATAGGAGGCCCGTTTAATCGAGAGATTCAATTTTGGAAGTTTCAGGATGCCAAAGCCTTAGAAGTGGATCGGACATATCCTTATATTTTCTATTATAAGGGTGTCATGCGCTATAACGATGAGGGTGACGAGTGCGGTAGTTTCATGTTTTTGAAACGATTGAGTTGGGACGATAAATATCACCCTGCACCAAGTGGAGATTTTTCTATTTCGGGAAAGGTGGGACAACCTTTGAAAATGCGTTTGAATGGAGAGGATAATAAGTGGACTATTCCGGCAGACCGAAGTGGAGATGGATATTATGAATTGAAAGTCGATTTACTCAATCTTACACTTACCGTCGAAAAGTTTGAACCGGATTTGGTAGAGAATCCATTTCCTCTTTCGGTTTTTGCTGTTGGAGCGGCTATGCCTTGTGGTTGGGATAATGCCCATCCTATGGTGATGACCCCGATCGCAGAGGGTGTATATCGTTGGGAAGGAGATGTAGAGGCCGGCGATTTCAAATTCCTTCGTAGAAGAGGAACTTGGGAACGTTGTTATGTGGCTAGGACAAAAGATGAACCTATTCGTTTTGGCGAGGAACATGATGTTATTTATGAGTATAATTCGTTTGAGGAGGGAAATGACTATAAGTTTGTGCTTCCCAAGACAAATCATTGTATTCTGACGCTCGACCTTAACCGAATGAAATTGAGGGTGGATAATGAAGAAACGGAAGGCAGTGGCGTTGAATCGATTAAAACATCTGGCGAGTTGATCTATTACAGTTCGGGTAATACGCTTTTCTTGCGAAGTAAAAACAATTTACAGTTGCAGGTTCGTGTATTTGCCCTTGATGGGTGTCTCGTCTCGGAAGATGTTTTTATAGGTGGTACGGACATTAGCCTCTCTCGTGGTTATTATATCGTAGTCCTTCACCGTGAAGATGGTACGCAAGTTGCCGAGTTCAAAGTTTTTGTTGATTGAATCTGGACTTAGATTGGAATTTGTTATAATAGTTAATCGACACGAGCTTGTGTTCCGCTATCGGGATTTTAAAAGTAATCGGGTTGTTGAAATACAAATAATACGAGATTATCTTTTTGAGGTAATCTCGTATTATTTTAAATGTGAACGTTTTAATTATATCGGCTAAATGTTGAATCCGATTTTCGTTTTGCTCGTTTCTTCGTTATCGACAGATAAATTTTTGACAATAGTTACCACATCGCAACAAATAAATCCCTTGCTTCAATGAGATGGAGTTATCTCCCTCAACACCTTGAACTTGGGCTACGATTCGACCTTGTAGGTCGCTGATGATAATTTCTTGGGGTACAAGAAGTCGTATAATTGTGTTGCCGGGATAGGAAATAACCTTGATCTCTTGGTTTTCTCGACGGGTATTGTCTATATTCGAGGGAACGGGAACTTCTGTCAGTTCTGTCCATTGAGATTGGTAAAGATCGTCGCCCACTACTGCATAGGCACTCATGCGAAATGCAAATTGGTCACCCCATGCTTTGGGTAGATCTGTAAAAGTGTAACTGTTCGTCCTGCGGCCTTCGACGAGGGTATAATCGTAGTTATAGCTAAACCGGTCTCCCTTTGAAAGAGTTTGAGTCATTGTGAATTCGTCGAGATAGATTTCTTTGGTATAATCGAGTTGCCTGAAATATAATTCGATATACATTTGTTCACTGCTATGCTTAAAGTCTATTGTCAAATTATTATAGCCTTCTTGTGTGAGAAATTTGGTTACTTTCTCGGGGGTATCTTGTGAGTAGAAGTTGTTAAAGTCGATTTTGTCTCCTTTGGCTCCATATACTCGTACGTTGATTGTACAACCATTTGTATTGGTTGTGCTGATGACGGGGGTCTGAATATTGATACCACTGAGCATGCCTTCCGTCCAGCAGCCGAAATTAACAGACCAGTCAGGGACAGTTGTATATTCGTCGTAATTCGTTGTACCGTCGTCTTCTGCCGGAAGATCGATTGTGCCTCCCGTAAAAGCATCGAAATTTTCGTGGAGAATGGTTTTTGTTTCGTCTCTTTGGGCAATGTGGGTATAAACATTGTAAACGACATATCCGTTGGACCCGATGACTGTGTTCCAGTTGGCTGTATATTGCCCCCCTTGAATATCGGTGAATTCTTTGAGTACAGGTTTGGAAAGGGAACCTGCATATCCGAATACATCAATCATATTTGATTCCAAAGAAGTTTCAGAGTCGTTGGTGCTTTTTACCGTGTAAAAATAATCGGTATTGTCTTTGAGTCCGGTTACGGGAGCTGATGTTTCTGTGATTCGTTTGTTTTCGACAAGATAATCCCGTGTTTTTACGATACCGCCATAAGTATAACTTATTTCGTCAATAGCCGTGGGACTGTTTAGATCTGGATTTTCATCGGTATAAATCATTTTGAACTGAATACACCCCACCGGGATATTGGCGGAAAAATCGGCTATTCCCCCACTTCGATAACTAATTGTTGAGGCTTCACCGAGAGAGTGCCATTGAAAGCCGTCAAATCCGTAAACTGCGACTGTTCCGGTGGCATTGGCGTTTTTTATCCAAAACGAAAATTTCGAGGCGGGAGCCGGTAATACAGGGGGAACAATCGAATCGCCTGGGGCATCGAATGCAAGAGCTATTTTCCCCGAATAAACAGATGTGGTATCTCCGGCGACATTGGTCGTATATAATTGGCGAATAGAGCCGGTATTCACGTCGATTTTCCAATTTTCGGGGAATACGGATAGGTTAGAGTCTATGTATTTATTTCGTTTTGACCCGGAAGAACGAGGCACTAATCCCTCAAAACTTTCTGTGACTTTTACTGTTTCTGTCCCGCAATCTTCCATTTTATAGGCAAAAACATTCAAATTGTAAGCCGAAGCCTGAGATACAGATTGCCAGTTTGCGGTAAAGGAATTTTCAGTAATATCGGTTGCGGGTAGAGCTTTGGGGACTTCAAGAGCGGCATGGGAGAGTGCAATTCCCCATAACGATAAAATAAGAGTAGCTAATCTTCTCATGATCTAAGGGTTATGTTTTATAGGGAGTAAAGATATTAAAAATATATATTTACCTAATCCAATGAGTATAGATAAAAGTGTTGTAAGAACAAGTTTAATTCCTTCGTTATTAAATATATATGATTATAAT